>OUME01000003.1_pt1 | contig 87984 bp, 79 predicted proteins | sample 1690961 | NCBI WGS metagenome assembly OUME01 (sample SAMEA3914864, study PRJEB12502) | metagenome | biome: forest; material: soil | place: USA | collected 2012-03-12 | depth 0.3 m | reverse complement strand
TCTTGAACTCGACCGTGGCCACGGCATTCCCTGGAAGGGCAACTACTCCGACTGGCTGGACCAGAAGGAAAAGCGCCTGGAAGGCGAGCAGAAGTCCGAAGACGCCCGCATGAAGGCGATGAAGGAGGAACTCAAGTGGGTTCGCTCCAACGCCAAGGGCCGTCAGGCCAAGAGCAAGGCGCGTCTGGCCCGCTTCGAGGAGCTGAGCGATGTCGAGTACCAGCAGCGCAACGTAACCAACGAAATCTTCATCCCTGTGGCCGAGCGCCTGGGCAATGAGGTCATCGAGTTCGAGAACGTCAGCAAGAGCTTTGGCGACCGCGTGCTGATCGACAACCTGAGCTTCAAGGTGCCGGCCGGCGCCATCGTCGGCATCATCGGCCCCAACGGCGCCGGCAAGTCGACGCTGTTCCGCATGCTGCAGGGCGTGGAGCAGCCGGACAGCGGCACGGTCAAGATCGGCAAGACGGCCAAGCTGGCCTTCGTCGACCAGAGCCGCGCCAGCCTGGAAGCCGACAAGACCGTCTGGCAGGACGTCTCCGGCGGCCTGGACAACATCACGGTGGGCAAGTTCGTCATGCCCAGCCGCGCCTATCTGGGTCGCTTCAACTTCAAGGGCAACGACCAGCAGAAGCTGGTCGGCTCGCTGTCCGGCGGTGAACGCGGCCGCCTGCACCTGGCCAAGACCCTGGCCCAGGGCGGCAATGTGCTGATGCTGGACGAACCGTCCAACGACCTCGACGTCGAAACCCTGCGCGCGCTTGAAGAAGCGCTGCTGGAGTTTGCCGGTTCGGCCATGGTCATCAGCCATGACCGCTGGTTCCTGGACCGCATCTGCACCCACATCCTGGCCTGCGAAGGCGACTCGCAGTGGTTCTTCTACGACGGCAACTTCCACGAGTACGAAGCCGACAAGAAGAAGCGCCTGGGCGAGGAAGGCGCGCGCCCGAAGCGCATGCGCTTCAAGCCCATCAAGTGATGGGTCTCGTCACCGCGGCTTACGGGTGGTTGGACCCGTAAGCCAGGTGACGACAACGGGACACAGTTCTTTACCCGGTGCCCAAAGATCCCACACAGGCGGCTCAGAAGATGACTCCACCCCATCCTTCTTGGAGTCTCCTGATGAACGCCCCCCGAATCCAGAACCTGTTTCGCGTCGCCACCGTGGCTGCGGCGCTGGCGATCGGCGGTGTTGCCGCCCACGCGCAACCCGGCCATGGCGGTCACCATGGCGGCCCGGCCATGATGGCCCCTGGCGGCCTGTTCGGTGGCCACATGGACCACCTGCTCGACCTGGTCAATGCGACGGACTCCCAGCGCAGCCAGATCGACGCCATCTTCAAGGCCGCCCGCACGGACCTGTCCGGCCAGCGCGATGCCGGCAAGAAGCTGCACGAGCAGATGGCCGCCCTCTACACGGCCACCAACGTCGACGCTGCCGCCATCGAGGCCGTGCGCGTGCAGATCAGCGCCCTGCATGAGACCGCTTCCAAGCGCCTGAGCCAGGCCAGCATCGATGCCGCCCGCGTTCTGACCCCCGAGCAACGTGCCAAGATTGCCGACGTCATGAAGAAGCGCCAGGCTCGCATGGCTTCGCGTCACGCCGGCTGATTGCCCACCGACGAGGAGTTCTGCGATGCTTGAGCCTCGTTCCACCGGCGCGGAAGCGCGCCGGATTCCTTTTTCTTCCCTCGCCCCGGTGATGAGTAGTGCCCGACTGCTGTTGATCGATGACGATGCCCGCCTGACCGGCATGGTGGGCGACTACCTCCGCTCCGCGGGCTTTGAGGTCAGTACGGCCGGCAGCCTGGCCCAGGCCCGCGAGGCCCTGGCCCACGGCCGCTTCGAGCTGCTGGTGCTGGACCTGATGCTGCCCGACGGCGATGGCCTGGACTTCTGCCGCTGGCTGCGTGGCGACGCGCGCTGGCGCCACCAGCCGGTGCTGATGCTGTCGGCCCGCGGCGAGCCCATGGACCGCATCCTCGGCCTCGAACTCGGCGCTGACGACTACCTCGCCAAGCCCTTCGAGCCGCGCGAGCTGCAGGCCCGCATCAAGGCCCTGCTGCGTCGCCTGGAGCCCAAGCTCGACGGCGACGAGGTGCTGCGCTTCGGCCGCCTGGAGATCGACCTGGCCGCACGCGTGGCGCGTCTGGACGGCAAGATCTGCGACCTGACCAGCCACCAGTTCGACCTCCTGGTCGTGCTGGCGCAGAGCCCGGGTCGGGTTCTCTCCCGCGACCAGATCATGGACGCGCTGAAGGGCCATCCGCTGGAGGCGTTCGACCGCTCCATCGACGTGCACATCTCGCGCATCCGGGCCGTCATCGAGGACGACCCCAAGAACCCCCGCCGCGTGCTGACCGTGCGCGGAGCCGGCTATGTCTTTGCCCGCAAGCAAGACGCCGACGCCGACGCCGCCTGAACGCCCTGGCTTGAAGTCTCTCTACGTCCGCATCTACCTGACGCTGGTCGCGCTGCTGCTGGCGTTTGCCTTCGGCTCGGCCTGGCTGTTCCAGCGCCACATCGAGCAGGAGCGTGGCAACGTCGAGTCGGCGGCCGGCGAGAGGCTGAACGCGATGGCGGCGCTGCTCAAGCTGGCCTTGCCGCCGGCTGATGCGCCGCGCGCGGAACAGGCGGCCTCGTTCGCCGACTGGGGGCAGCGCCTGCGCATGCCGGTCGCGCTGGAGGACGCCGAGGGCAAGCGCATCGCGACGACGCAGATGTTCCAGCGCCGTCTGGATGACGCCGGTGCCATCGTCGTCAGCGCCAGCCTGGGCGACGGGCGCAGCCTGGAGATGGTTCGCAGTGTCCGGCCGCCGAATGGACCGGGTGCGGCTTCGGGCCCCGGTTCGGGTCCGGTTTCAGGCCCTGGTGGCCCTCAGGTCCGGCCGCCGCGGCTGGATGAAGGTCCCTGGACCGGGCCCTGGCTGCACCGCCCCGTGTCGCCGGGTGCGCCGGCCGTGTCCACGTTGGCCGTCGTGCTGGTGCTGCTCTTCATCGGCGTCGCGGCGGGGGCCTATCCGGTCGTGCGTCGGCTGACGCGCCGGCTGGAGGCGCTCAAGCGCGGCGTCGAGAAATTCGGTTCCGGCCATCTGGGACAGCGTGTCGATGACAGCGGCCGTGACGAGGTCGCGGCACTCGCCACCAGCTTCAACCAGGCAGCCGACCGCATCGAGACCCTGCTGCGCTCCCACCAGACGCTGCTGGCCAATGCCAGCCACGAGCTGCGCTCGCCGCTGGCACGGCTGAAGATGGCCTTCGCGATGCTGGATGACGCCGCCCCGGCACAACGCCAGCGCCTGGCCCATGAAATCGACGTGAACATTGCCGAGCTCGACGCCCTCGTCGAAGAGGTGCTGCTGGCCAGCCGGCTCGAAGCGGGCAGCGCGGTCGGTGAAACCCATCCCGTCGAACTGCTGGCCCTGGGCGCCGAAGAGGCCGCCCGCGCCGAAGCGGCCTTCGAGCCGGAAACCGATTCCGCCCGTATCGAGGGCCAGGAGCGCCTGCTGCGCCGCGCCCTGCGCAACCTGCTCGACAACGCGCGCCGCTACGGCGGGCCTGAGGTGGAACTGGCCCTGCGGCCGGTGGCTGGCGGCTATGAATACGTCGTCGCCGACCGCGGCGCGGGCGTGCCGGCCGACCTGCGCGAGCGCATCTTCGAGCCCTTCTACCGCCTGCCCGGCCATGCCGAGATGGCGGGCGGCGTCGGGCTGGGGCTGAGCCTGGTCAAGCAGATCGCCGAGCGCCACGGCGGCAGCGTGCGCTGCCTGCCGCGCGACGGCGGTGGCAGCCGTTTCGTGCTCTTCCTGCCGACGACCCAGAGCTGATCATGCCTGCCGGCAGTCCTTCGCCAAGCGTCGCGCAGCGCGCAGGCGCTGCGACTCGGTCCCGGCTCAGCGGTTCTCGTTGAACACCCGCCTCAGCAGCAGGCTGAGCATTGCAGCGGCCATGACGAGGCCGGCGGTGGCGGCCTGCCAGAAGCCAATGGCGCCGGCACCGTGAGCACCGAAGGCCAGAAAATAGCCGCCGCCAATGCCCAGGCCCCATAACGCGACGACGTAGATGACCATCGGCAGCGTGGCGACCTGGTAGGCGCGCAGCACATAGGCGGCCACCGTCTGCAGCGCGTCGCCGAGGTGGAAGAACCACACCCAGACCAGCAGCGGCAATGCGGCGGCGGCGGTCGCGGGACTGTTGGTGTAGAGGGCGACGATGGGCTCTCGTGCCAGTCCGACGATGGCGCCGACGCCAGCCGCTGTCAGTGCGGCCAAGGCCATCGCATGCCGGCCGACGATGCGCGCCTCGCGCTTCTCCTGCGCGCCCAGGTGCTGGGCGACCAGCGTGCCGGCGGCGGTCGCGAGGGCCAGGGCGATCATGAACATCATCGCCACGAGGTTGACGGCGATCTGGTGCCCTGCCACCGGCGTTGCGCCGAGGCGGGCGATGAAGAAGGCCATGAAGGTGAAGCCCGTCACCTCGACGAGGATGGAGCCGCCCATGGGCAGGCCGAGCTTGACCAGCGCGCCGAGTTCGCGCCAGTCGGGCCGCGTCTGCCACAGGAAGGGGATGCGAAAGGGCAGGTAGAAGCCGTCGCGCCGCAGCAGCGCGAGCGCTGCCGTGGCCTGGGCCGTCATCGCGATGGCCGTGGCCCAGCCGCAGCCGGCCACGCCCATGGCGGGGATGGGGCCCCAGCCGAACACCAGCACCGCGTTCAGCGGTACCTTGGCGGCGAGCCCGGTGAGCTGCATCGCCATGACGGCCTTGGGGCGGCTGACCGCCGTCGAGAAGCCGCGGAAGGCCGCGAACAGCAGGCCAGCCGGCAGCGCAAAGGCCTCGGGACGCGTATAGGCCCGCACCTTGTCGGCCTGGGTGGCATCGAGCTGGGCCAGCCAGATGAAGGGATCGGGGAACCACAGCGCCAGGCTGCCGGGCACGCACAGCAGCACGGCCAGCCATTGCGCCTGCACAAAGCTGCGGCCGGCGCCGGGCAGGTCTTCGGCGCCGAACTTGCGGCCGGCAATGGGCCCGACTGCGAGGACGACGCCCATCAGCCCGACGAAGATGGACACATAGGCAGCCGAGCCGACGGCCAGGCCGGCCAGGTCCTCGGGGCCGACGCGGCCCATCATCAGCGTGTCGACCGTGCTGAACATCATCACGGCGATCTGGCCGACCAGGACGGGCCAGGCCAGTGGCACGAGGCGGCGGACGGAGTCGATGAAACGGATTCGGGTCATCGCGCGGCCCTTTCCGCGTAACGATTGAAGCGCCAGGCCGTTCCCTCTTGTGTGATGCGCTGCCAGACGATGCGCTTCTCGAAGGGGCCGAGGCCCGGCCAGTGCTGCACTTCGTCGAAGGTCCGGCCACAGCCCTTGCAGACGGGATCGCCCTGGGCGGTGGAGCAGATGGCGATGCAGGGGGAGTCGGGCGTGGTTTCGTACCAGTCCAGCCAGGCGCCCAGGGCCTTGTCGCTCAGCGCGTCGATGTCGACTTCGGTGGCGCGTGTCCAGGCCAGCAGGGCATAGGCCTCGGCCAGCGCGCGCACTTCGGGCGCGGCGCTGATGCCATCGGGCGAAGGCGAACGCTCGCGCCACCAGTTGATGGCGGTCTCGAGGTCGGTGACATGGATCTTCTCAGCGCTCAAGCGACCAGTCCCATCGCCGCGCGCACCTCGCGCAGCGTCTTGCGCGCGACGGCGCGGGCGCGCTCGGTGCCGACTTCCAGCGTCCACTGCACCTGCTGCGGGTCCAGGGCCGCCGCGCGCTCGCGCCAGGGGGCCTGTTCCTTCTGGATGGCTTCGATCAGCGGCTGCTTGCAGTCCAGGCAGCCGATGGAGGCGGTCTTGCAGCCGGTCTCGCAGGCGGCGCGCGTGGCCTCGTCGCTGTAGATCTGGTGCAGGGGCCAGACGGGGCAGCGCGCCGGGTCGCCGGCATCGCTGCGGCGCACGCGTTGCGGGTCGGTCGGCATGGTGCGGATCTTGGTGGCAACGACCTCGGGCTCGTCACGCATCGCGATCGCGTTGTCCAGGCTCTTGCTCATCTTCTGGCCGTCCAGGCCGGCCAAGCGGGCGGTTTCGGTCAGCAGGGCCTGGGGCTCGACAAAGATGGGCGCGGCTTCGGCGTAGAGGCGGTTGAAGCGGCGCGCGACTTCGCGCGTCACCTCGACGTGGGCGGCCTGGTCTTCGCCCACCGGAACGCCGGCCGGTTTGTACATGAGGATGTCGGCCGCCTGCAGCAGCGGGTAGCCCAGGAAGCCGTAGGTGGCCAGCTCCGGGTCGGCGGCGACCTGGTCCTTGTAGCTGGGCATGCGTGCCAGCCAGGAGGAGGGCGTGCACATGGCCAGCAGCGTGAAGAGCTCGGCATGCTCGGGCATGCGGCTTTGCAGGAAGAGGGTGCAGCGCTCGGGATCGATGCCGGCGGCCAACCAGTCCGTCACCATCTCGTAGACGTGGCGGGTCAGCGTTTCGCCGCTCGGGCGCTGGGTGGTCAGGGCATGCCAGTCTGCGACGAAGAAGAAGCAGTCGTGCGTGTCCTGCAGCCGCACCCAGTTCTTGATGGCGCCGTGGTAGTGGCCGAGGTGCAGGGCGCCGGTCGGGCGCATGCCCGAGAGCGCGCGGGGGCGGGTGAGGGCGGGTGTCGTCGACATGGGGCGCGGATTGTCGTTCAAGGGGCCGCGGGTCGGCCGCCCCCTAAACTGCCGCCCCATGAAAAGGCTGGTGATTCTGATTTCGGGGCGCGGTTCCAACATGGAGGCCATCGTCAAGGCCTGCCAGGCCGAGGGTTGGCCGGCCGAGGTGGCCGCCGTCATCAGCAACCGGCCCGATGCGGGCGGGCTGCAGTTCGCTGCGCAGCACGGCATCGCGACGGCCGTCGTTGACCACAAGGCCTATGCCAGCCGCGAGGATTTCGACGCCGAACTGGCCCGGGTCATCGACGGCTTCGCGCCGGATCTGGTGGTGCTGGCCGGCTTCATGCGCATCCTGACGCCGGGTTTCACGGCCCGTTATGCGCGGCGCATGCTCAACATTCATCCGTCGCTACTGCCGGCATTCACGGGCCTGCATACGCACGAGCGCGCCATTGAAATGGGCTGCAAGATCGCCGGCGTGACTGTGCATTTCGTCACCGCCGAGCTGGACCATGGCGCCATCGTCATGCAGGCCGCGGTCCCGGTGCTGGCGGGCGACGATGGCAAGGCGCTGTCGGCCCGCGTGCTGACGGCCGAGCACCGCATCTATCCGCAGTCGGTGCGCTGGTTTGTCGAGGATGCGCTGGTGTGGGACGGCGAGGTGGTGAGCCACCGCGACGGCATGCCTCAGCAGCTCTTCGTCAGCTGATCAATCCGGCCAGGATATTGATCGACAGCGCCAGCACGCCGGTGTTGAAGACGAAGGCGAGCAGGGACTGCACCAGCACCAGCCGCCGCATCGAGCGTGAGCTGACGCAGACGTCCGAGGTCTGCGAGGTCGCGGCCACGGTGATCGAGAAATAGAGGAAGTCGCCGTAGTCCGGCGGCTCCTTCTCGTCGCCCGGAAACTCCAGTCCGTGCTCGCCCTTGCCCTTGCTGTGATATCGACTGGCGTAAGCGATGCCGAATTCCACCGGCAGCAGCAGCCAGGAACCGGCCACGGTCGTCAGCGCGAGCAGCACATAGCGCGTGTCATGCTGCTGTTTGGCTGCCTGCAGCTCCAGCGTGATGGCCGCCAGGCTGGCCAGGGCGCAAAGCACGGCCAGCGTCAGCATGGGGATGACGCCTTCGTTCAGGCGCTGCGCTCGAGCCTGCACGTCCACCGTGCCTTTTCGACCCAGCATCATCCAGAAGGCCAGCGGCAGATAGATCCAGACCACCAGATTCCATCCGATCAGCAGCCGGGTCTGCAGGCTGATCGTGCCGGGCCAGGCCGCGGCCAGCGCGCTGCCCACGAGGATGGCCGTCAACAGGCGGGGGCGCAGGCGCAGCTGGGTCCAGAGCTTCATTCAGCGAGGTTGGGATAATGGCGAAATGCATCCTAATGCCCTGCTGGAGCTGTGCGCCGAACTGATCGCCGCCGTCAACAAGCTCGACGCGCCGGCCGACTCGACCGTCTCGGCCTTTTTCCGTCAACACAAGAACCTCGGCCAGCGCGAACGCGCGAGTCTTGCCGAGACCGTCTATGCGCTGCTGCGCGAGCGGCTGAAGTTCCAGAACCTGGCCCAGAGCGGCAGCGGCCCCATGCCGCGCCGCCTGGCCATGCTGGCCTGGCGCGGCAGCGACAGCTTCCTGCGCGGAGCCCTGAGCCCCCAGGAGCAGCAATGGCTGCAGCAGGTCAACGCCATCGACCCGAAAAGCCTGGCGTCCAAGCTGCGCCACAACATGCCCGACTGGCTGGCCGAGCCGCTGCTGGCTCGCCTGGGCGAGGAAGAGTTCTGGAAGCTGGCCGCCTCGCTGAACGAGGCCGCGCCGCTGGATCTGCGTGTCAACACGCTCAAGCTCAAGCGCGAGGAGGCCCAGGCCCAGCTCAAGGCCGCCGGCATCGAGGCCGAGGCGACGCCCTATTCACCCATTGGCCTGCGCATAGCCGGCAAGCCGGCGCTGAACAAGCTGGAGCTGTTCACCAACGGCGGCATCGAGGTGCAGGACGAGGGCAGCCAGATGCTGGCCCTGCTGTTGGCGCCCAAGCGCGGCGAGATGGTGGTGGACTTCTGCGCCGGCGCGGGCGGCAAGACCCTGGCCCTGGGCGCGCTTATGCGCAACACCGGCCGGCTGTACGCCTTCGACGTCTCCGGCCACCGCCTGGATGCGCTGAAGCCACGGCTGGCGCGCAGCGGCCTGTCCAATGTCTACCCGGCCCAGATCGCCCATGAGCGCGACGACCGCATCAAGCGCCTGGCCGGCAAGATCGACCGCGTGCTGGTGGACGCCCCTTGCTCCGGCCTGGGCACGCTGCGCCGCAACCCGGACCTGAAATGGCGCCAGTCGCCCCAGGCCGTGACCGAACTGCAGGCCAAGCAGCGCGCCATCCTGGCCAGCGCCGCCCGTCTGGTGAAACCGGGTGGCCGCCTGGTCTATGCCACCTGCAGCCTGCTGGACGCCGAAAACGAGGTCATTGCGGACGAATTCGCCGCCGCGCACCCCGACTTCCAGCCATTGGCGTCGGAGGAAGCGCTGGTCAAGGCCCAGGTGGAGCGCGCCGGCGAACTCGTGGAAAACGGCGCACTCCGCTTGTGGCCCCACCGACACGCCACGGACGGATTTTTCGCCGTCGCGTGGGAGCGTCAGGGTTGACCCGGATCAAATAACGCGTCGATTCGCACGCCACCGCCTGAATACGGTGAGCCAAACCCCTTGAATTTGGGGTGGCTCCTCTACAATTGACATTCCTTTGCATGGCCATTCCGGCCGAGGTCTTGGACGCATGAACGACTTCCTGAACGCGCTGATCGACTGGGTGGGCTCCGGCCTTCTGGGCCTCAGCGCCTGGCAACTGGTGATCTACACGCTGGTTGTGACCCACATCACGATCGCTTCGGTCACTATCTTCCTGCATCGTGCCCAGGCTCACCGCGCCCTGGATCTTGGACCCATCCCGTCCCATTTCTTCCGCTTCTGGCTGTGGATGACGACCGGCATGGTCACCCGTGAATGGGTCGCCATCCACCGCAAGCACCACGCCAAGTGCGAAACCGAGGAAGACCCGCACAGCCCGCAGACCCGAGGCCTGAAGAAGGTCATGGCCGAAGGCGCCGAGCTCTACCGCGCCGAGGCCAAGAACGCCGAGACCATCGAGAAATACAGCCGCGGCACGCCCGACGACTGGATCGAGCGCAATGTCTACCTCAAGCACAGCGCGCTCGGCGTATCTCTGCTGCTGATCATCAACGTCGCTCTGTTCGGTGCCATCGGCGCGACCATCTGGGCCATCCAGATGGCCTGGATCCCCTTCTGGGCGGCCGGCGTCATCAACGGCATCGGTCACTACTGGGGTTATCGCAACTTTGAGGCGCCCGACGCCTCGACCAATCTGACGCCCTGGACACTGATCGTCGGTGGCGAAGAGCTGCACAACAACCACCACACTTATCCGACGTCGGCCAAGTTCTCGGTCAAGCCCTACGAGTTCGACATCGGCTGGATGTACATCCGCGGCCTGGAAATTCTGGGCTGGGCCAAGGTCCGCAAGACGGCGCCCAAGCTGAGCCTGGGTGAAATCAAGCCGGCCGACGCCCGCACGCTGGAAGCGCTGATCGCCAACCGCTATGAGGTCATGGCCAGCTATGCCCGTGACCTGAAGGCGGCCTGCGCTGCCGAACTGGCCAAGATCAAGGCCGAGGGCGGCAAGCACAGCGCGCGCTTCGCCGAGTTCAAGCAGGCCCAGCGCTGGTTGCACCGCGACGAAGACCGCATCCCCGCCGCCGTTCAGACGGACCTGGCCAATGCCCGCGCCGCCAGCCCGGTCATCGACAAGCTGGTGACCATGCGTGAAGAGCTGCGCCAGATGTGGACCCGCACCAATGTGTCGGCCGAGCAGCTGGTGGCCGACCTGCAGGCCTGGTGCCGCCGCGCCGAGGAAAGCGGCATTGCCGAACTGCAGGCCTTCTCGATGCGCCTGCGTGCCGCTCACGCCTGAGCCGCAACCGTTTCGCCGAAGTAAAGGGCGCCCCTGCGGGCGCCCTTTTTCTTGGGCTGGCCTAGACTTGGGGCATGCAGTCGCTGGATTAGGAGGCTTGCCATGAAGTTGCGCTGGATTGCCCTGACCGTACTGGCTCTTGCCGCTGGCGCCGCGAGCGCTGACGTGCAAGTCCACTTCATCACGCCGGAGAAGTTTTCCGACATCAAGGACAACAACGGTTTCCGTCAGCCCGACGTGCTGAAGGACATCGAGGCCCACCTGGTGGCGCAGACGGAAAAGCGCCTGCCGGGGCGCAATGTGCGCATCGATGTGACGGACGTTGATCTGGCCGGCGAAGTCGAGCCGCTGTGGCGCCACAACGGCCAGTGGCTGCGCATCATGCGCGCCGTGACGTCGCCCTCGATCGAGCTGAGCTGGGAGGTCCGCGAGGGCGACAAGGTCGTGCAGCAGGGCAAGACCCGCCTGCGCGACATGAACTACCAGGACGGCTTCAACGGCTATATGAGCGGCGACCCGTTGCGCTATGAAAAACGCATGATCGACCGCTGGATGCAGCAGGAGTTCAGCCCCACGGTGGCTGCCGCGCCGGCGCGCTGACTGCCTGGGCTGGTGCCCACACAAAGGACAAAACCCGCCAGCGTTGCCGCTTGGCGGGTTTTGTTTTGCTGGGAGAGCAGGGCGGTCAGACCGCCCGGTGCATCACTTCAGCTTGATTTCCTTGTACAGGACGTGCTTGCGCGCCTTGGGGTCGAACTTCATGAATTCGAGCTTTTCGGGCGTGGTCTTCTTGTTCTTGTTCGTCGTGTAGAAGTGGCCGGTGCCCGCAGTGGACTCCAGCTTGATCTTTTCGCGGCCGCCTTTGGATGCCATGGTCGTATTCCTTTGCTAAGTCAGTGAACGTCGATCAGGGCTCGCCTTACAGCTCACCTTTTGCGCGCAGATCGGCGACGACTTGGTCGATGCCGACCTTGTCGATCAAACGCAGAGCAGCGTTCGTGATGCGCAGGCGCACCCAGCGGTTTTCCGATTCCACCCAGAAACGGCGGTATTGCAGGTTCGGCAGGAACCGACGCTTGGTTTTGTTGTTGGCGTGGGAAACGTTGTTCCCGACCATGGGCTTCTTGCCCGTGACTTGACAGACGCGTGCCATGACGCTTCTCCGGTTTGACTTCTCTGACCAGTTGCTCGGGGAGAGCAACCCTTTGACCGCAAATGCCTGCTAGTTCCTCAGCAAAATGCGTTGGATGCGGTCCATCCGGCAGGCAAGCCCGCGAGTATAGCGGAAAACCCCTGGCCAGCCTAGAGGCTGGCAAAACGGCTGGATCAGCCGTTCTCTTGTTCCAGGAAACGCTGGGCGTCCAACGCTGCCATGCAGCCCGTGCCGGCGCTGGTGATGGCCTGGCGGTAGACGTGATCCTGCACGTCGCCGGCGGCGAAGACACCTGGCACGCTGGTCATCGTCGCGAAGCCGTTCAGACCGCTCTTGGTGATGATGTAGCCGTCCTTCATCTCCAACTGGCCCTGGAAGATGTCGGTGTTGGGGTGGTGGCCGATGGCGATGAAGCAGCCATGCAGCGCGATGTCGGACTTGCTGCCGTCCAGAGTGCTGCGGATGCGCACGCCCGTCACGCCCGAGGCGTCGCCCAGCACTTCGTCCAGTTCCTGGAAGAAATGCAGCACGATCTTGCCGGCGTCGGCCTTGTCCTTGAGCTTGTCGATCAGGATGGGCTCGGCGCGGAACTTGTCGCGGCGGTGGATCAGGTGGACGGTGCTGGCGATATTGGACAAGTACAGCGCCTCTTCAACGGCTGTGTTGCCGCCGCCGACCACGCAGACTTCCTGGCCGCGATAGAAGAAGCCATCGCAGGTCGCGCAACCACTGACCCCGCGGCCCATGAAGGCCTGCTCGGAATCCAGGCCCAGGTATTTGGCCGAGGCGCCTGTGGCGATGATGAGAGCGTCGCAGGTGTAGGTGCCGCTGTCGCCCGTCAGCGTGAAGGGGCGCTTGGAGAAGTCGACCGCGTTGATGTGGTCGAAGACGATCTGAGTCTGGAAGCGCTCGGCGTGCTGCTGGAAGCGCTGCATCAGCTCGGGGCCCTGAACCCCCATCACATCTGCCGGCCAGTTGTCGACTTCCGTCGTCGTCATGAGCTGACCCCCTTGGGCCATGCCGGTGATCAGCGTAGGCTTGAGATTAGCCCGTGCGGCATAGATGGCGGCGGTGTAGCCGGCGGGGCCGGAACCGAGGATGAGCAGGCCGTGGTGTTGGGTCGTAGCGGTCATGGCGGGGAAGATGAGGGCGGGTTGGCGGCTCACAAGGTAGTCTTAGGGGTGAAAACCCCGGCCTAACCCGATGCGGAGGAGCCTGCCGCGTGTGCACAATGCACGCCATTTTAGGCAGGCGCATTTATTAGCGTCGGCCTGGGGCCCAAACCTGGAGATTGCATATGGCGATGATTTCAAACCTCGACCTGATCCGCCGGGTGCCGCTGTTCTCGATGCTGACGACCGATCAGGCTCAGTCCATCGCCGACAGCGTCGTCAAGCGCCGTTTCAAGCGCGGTGAACTGATCGTCGAGCAGGGCACCAAGTCCAACGCCCTCTTCATCCTGCTGAACGGCCGCGCCCGAGTGCTGACGGCCGATCACCGCGGCCGCGAGGTCATCCTGGCCGTGCTGCAGTCGGGCGACTACGTCGGCGAGATGAGCCTCATCGACAACGAGCCTCACTCCGCCACGGTTCGCGCCGAGGTGCAGACCGACATGCTGGTGCTGGGTCGCCTGGAGTTCGCGCGCTGCCTGCCCGAGAGCAGCAGCCTGTCCTACGGCATCCTGCGCGGCCTGGTCGCGCGTCTGCGCAACGCCGACCGCCAGATCGAGTCGCTGGCGCTGCTGGACGTCTATGGTCGCGTCGCGCGCACGCTGCTGGACATGGCCGAGGACGAGAAGGGCATCAAGCTCATCCGCGGCAAGGTGTCGCGCCAGGACATGGCCAAGGTCGTCGGCGCGTCGCGCGAGATGGTCAGCCGGGTCATGAAGGACCTGGAAGAGCGCGGCGTCATCGAAACGCTTGAGAACGGTTCGGTCGTCATCAAGGAACGGCTGACCCACGATTGACGGCGACAATGCGGGGATGAGTTTTCCCCTCGGTTCCCTGCTGGGCGGCGACGAGACCGCCAGCGAGCCCGCCGCCCCTGCCAAACCCGCCCGCCGACAGGCGCCCAAGCGCGAGCCGGCCCCGCCCTCGACTGCTTCGCGGCTGCTGCGTACGCCGTTGTGGCTGGCCCTGACGGCCTTTGTCCTCGCCCTGCTCGTGCTGGCCATGGCCACGCACGACCTGCGCGACGCCGCCTTCAGCAGCAGCGGCCTGCATGACCGCGTCGCCAACCGCGTGGGCAGCTTCGGCGCCTGGGTGTCGGACGGCCTGCTCTACGTCTTCGGCTTCTCCGCCTGGTGGCTGCCCTTGCTGGCCCTGCGCGCCTGGCTGCGCAGCCTGGCCGGCCTGCTGCGCCATGACATCGCCCCAGTGCCGCGCTGGAGCCAGCGCGCGCGCTGGTGGGCCGGCATGCTGCTGCTGATCGGCGCGAGCTGCGCGCTGGAGTGGAGCCGCCTCTATGCGCTGGAGCCGCGCGTACCGGGTGCTCATGCCGGTGGCATCGTCGGCTACATCCTTGGTCCCCTGGGCATGAAGGGCCTGGGTTTTGCGGGCTCAGGCGTCGTCTGGATCGTCCTGCTGCTGACCGGCATGGCCTGGGCCTTCCGCTTCTCCTGGGGCCATCTGGCCGAGCGCATCGGCGAGCGCATCGAGCAACTGCGCGAGCAGCGTATCGAGAAGCGCGAGATCAAGGCCGACCAGAAGGCCGGCGAGCTGGCGGTCAAGGAGCGCGAGCAGGAGGTCGAGGTCGAGCGCCAGATTGAGCGCCAGGTCGAAGCCGAGCATGCGCCGCTGGTCATCGAAGCACCGGTCGTCGAAGTGCCGCAGTCCACCCGCGTCGCCAAGGAGCGCCAGCAGACCCTTTTCGTCGATGCCGGCGATGCCAAGCTGCCGCAGGTCGACCTGCTGGATGCCGCCCCGGGCCGCCAGGAGACCGTCACGCCGGAATCGCTGGAAATGACCAGCCGGCTCATCGAGAAGAAGCTGCGCGACTTTGGCGTTGAGGTGCACGTCGTCGCCGCCTCCCCCGGGCCCGTCATCACGCGCTACGAGATCGAGCCGGCCACTGGCGTGAAGGGCTCGCAGATCGTCGGCCTGGCCAAGGACCTGGCCCGCTCACTGAGCCTGGTGTCCATCCGCGTCGTCGAAACCATCCCCGGCAAGAACTACATGGCCCTGGAGCTGCCCAATGCGCGGCGCCAGACCATCCGCCTGTCCGAGATCCTGGGCTCCCAGGTCTACGCGGATGCTGCATCCCAGCTGACCATGGGCCTGGGCAAGGACATCATCGGCCTGCCGGTGGTGGCCGACCTCGCCAAGATGCCGCACTGCCTCGTCGCCGGCACCACCGGCTCGGGCAAGTCGGTGGGTATCAACGCGATGATCCTCAGCCTGCTCTACAAGGCTGAGGCCCGCGATGTGCGCCTCATCCTCATCGACCCCAAGATGCTGGAAATGAGCGTCTACGAGGGCATCCCGCACCTGCTGGCGCCCGTCGTGACGGACATGAAGCAGGCCGGCAATGCGCTGAACTGGTGTGTCGGCGAGATGGAGCGGCGCTACAAGCTCATGTCCAAGATGGGCGTGCGCAACCTGGCCGGCTACAACAAGAAGCTGGACGAGGCCAAGGCCAACGGCATCAGCATCCCCAACCCCTTCGCGCTGAACAACGACGACCCCGAGCCGCTGGAGCGCCTGCCCTTCATCGTCGTCGTCATCGACGAGTTGGCCGACCTGATGATGGTGGTCGGCAAGAAGATCGAGGAACTGATCGCGCGCCTGGCGCAGAAGGCCCGCGCGGCCGGCATCCACCTGATCCTGGCCACGCAGCGCCCGTCGGTGGACGTCATCACCGGCCTCATCAAGGCCAACATCCCGACCCGCCTGTCCTTCCAGGTCAGCTCCAAGATCGACAGCCGCACCATCCTCGACCAGATGGGCGCCGAGGCCCTGCTTGGCATGGGCGACATGCTCTACATGCCCTCGGGCACCGGCCTGCCCATCCGCGTGCACGGCGCCTTTGTCAGCGACGACGAGGTGCACCGCGTTGTGGAGTACATCAAGTCCCAGGGTGAACCCAACTACATCGAAGGCATCCTCGAAGGCGGCGTGCTCGACGGCATCGACGGCGAGGCGCCGGCGCCGGGCGAGGCCGGCGGCGAGCAAGACCCCATGTACGACCAGGCCGTGGCCATCGTCCTACAGCATCGCAAGGCGTCCATCTCGCTGGTGCAGCGCCATCTGCGCATAGGCTACAACCGTGCTGCGCGCCTGCTGGAGCAGATGGAGAACTCCGGCTTGGTCGGATCTCTGCAGACCAACGGCAGCCGCGAACTGATTGTTCCCAAACGCGACGAGTGATTCGAGACGAATGAAACGCATCCTCCTCAGCCTGACGCTGCTGATCGCAGGCGTCGCCCACGCCGATGCCGTCGACGCGCTGCGCGCTTTCGCCAGCGAAGTGAAGAGCGGCAAGGCCAATTTCACGCAGACCGTCACCTCGCCCGACGGCAAGCGCAAAAAGGTGTCCTCGGGCAGCTTCGAGTTTCAGCGCCCCAACCAGTTCCGCTTCGCCTACGCCAAGCCCTTCGAGCAGGCCATCGTGGCCGACGGCCACAAGGTCTGGATCTACGACGCCGACCTCAACCAGGCAAGCTCGCGCAAGCTGGCCGATGCCTTGGGCGCCACGCCAGCGGCCCTGCTGGCCGGTACCAACATCGAACGCGATTTCATGCTGAAGGCTTTGCCGACCGAGGGCGGTATCGACTGGGTGCAGGCGACGCCGAAGCAGGCCGAATCGACCATCCAGTCGCTGAAACTCGGCTTCAAGGGCAAGGAGCTGGCGGCGATGGAAATCGTCGATGGTTTCGGCCAGCGCTCGCGGCTGGACTTCAGTGCCGTGCAGGCCAATGTGCCGGTCTCGGCCGAGCGCTTCCAGTTCAAGCTGCCGGCTGGAGCCGACCTCATCGAGCAGTGAGCACTGCGTCCCTCTTCGACGCCGAGCCGCCCGCGCAGCCGCTGGCCGAGCGCCTGCGCCCGAAGACGCTGGACGAAGTCATCGGCCAGCGCCATCTGCTCGGCCCCGGCATGCCGCTGCGTGCGGCCTTCGATGCCGGCCGGTTGCAGAGCATGATCCTGTGGGGCCCGCCGGGTGTCGGCAAGACGACGCTGGCGCGGCTGATGGCTGGCGCCTTCGACGCCCAGTTCATCCCCATCAGCGCGGTGCTGGGCGGTGTCAAAGACATCCGCGAGGCTGTCGACCGTGCCCAGCTCGCCGCCCAGCAGGGCCGGCGCACGGTGCTTTTCGTCGACGAGGTGCACCGCTTCAACAAGGCCCAGCAGGATGCCTTCCTGCCGCATGTCGAATCCGGCCTCTTCACCTTCATCGGCGCGACGACGGAGAACCCGAGCTTCGAAGTCAACTCGGCCTTGCTGTCGCGGGCCCAGGTGCAGGTGCTCAAGGGCCTGGACGCCGAAGAGCTGCAGCAATTGATCGAGCGCGGCGCTGCGGAGCTGGGCATCGCCACGCCCACCAAGGAGGCCGCGGACCGCCTGGTCGGCTATGCCGACGGTGATGCGCGACGCCTCTTGAACGCGCTGGAGTCGGCCGCCTCGCTGGCCAATGGCGCCCAGATCGACGAAGCCCTGCTGGAGCGGACACTCGGTGAACAGCTGCGCCGCTATGACAAGGGCGGCGACCAGTTCTACGACGTCATCAGTGCCCTGCACAAGTCCGTGCGCGGCAGCAGCCCCGACGGCGCGCTGTACTGGTTCGCGCGCATGCTGGATGGCGGCGTGGACGCCCGCTATATCTCGCGCCGCCTGATCCGCATGGCCAGCGAGGACATCGGCCTGGCCGACCCGCGGGCGCTGCGCATCACGCTGGACGCGGCCGACACCTACGAGCGCCTGGGCACGCCCGAAGGTGAGCTGGCCCTGGCAGAGGCGGTCGTCTATCTGGCCATCGCGCCCAAGTCCAACGCCGTCTACAAGGCCTTCGGTGCGGTCAAGGCCTTCATCAAGCAGGATCAGACCCGCCCCGTGCCCGAGCACCTGCGCAATGCGCCGACGCGGCTGATGAAGGACCTGGGCTATGGCAAGGCCTACCGCTACGCCCACGACGAACCCAACGCCTACGCGGCCGGCGAGCAATACCTGCCCGACGGTCTGGAAGGCCAGCGCTGGTACGAGCCCGTGCCGCGCGGCCTGGAGCTGCGCATTGCCGACAAGCTGGCTGAACTGCGCCGACTGGACGATGAAGCGGCTGGCCAGGGCTAGCGCGGCGCTGCTCGCGCTGTGCCTGGGCGCAGCGCATGCCGCCGACGGACCCACGCTCACTCGCGTGCGCGACACCGGCGTCATCGTCATCGGCTACCGTCCGGCCTCGCTGCCGTTTTCCTACCTCGACGCCCAGTTGCGTCCCACCGGCTACACGGTGGAGTTGTGCGACCGCATCGTCGCAGCCGTGCGGACCAGGCTGCAACTGCCCGACCTCGAGGTGCGGCGCGTCGAGGTGGCCTCGGCCACGCGCATGCCCCTGGTCATCAACGGCACGCTGGACCTGGAATGCGGCATCACCACCAACACGGCCGAGCGCGCCCGCAGCCAGGCTTTCTCGCTGACCATCTTCATCGCCGAGACGCGGCTGATGACGCGCGCCGCCGAGCGCGTGCAGGGCCTGGCCGACCTGGCCGGTCGCCCCGTCGCGTCGACCATCGGGACGACCAGCATCCAGCACCTGGCCAAGGTCAATGAGCAGCAGGCGCTGGGCATCCGCATCCTCGGCGGACTGGACGATCCCGAGGGCTTCCAGCTGCTGCGCAGCGGTCGCGCCTCGGCCTTCCTGATGGACGACGTGCTGCTGCGGGCCTTGCTGGCCCAGCAGGGGCCGGGTGCCGACGACTACCGCATCTCCGACCAGGCCCTGACGGTCGAGCCCTATGCGATTGGTTTGCGCAAGGGCGACCCGCAGTTCAAGGCACTGGTGGACGAAGTGCTGACCGGGCTGTATCGCAGCGGCGAGATCCACGCCATCTACCGCCGCTGGTTCGAGTCGCCGTTGCCTTCGCAGGGCTTGAACCTGAAGCTGCCAATGAGCGCGGCCTTCCGGCGCGTGATCGCGAGCCCAACGGATTCGCCGGATCCGGAGCGCTACCGCTAGCAGAAAGAACACAGCCACAGAGGCACAGAGACACAGAGAAAGCCGAGGCTGAACACCAGTCTCTCTGTGCCTCTGTGCCTCTGTGGCTTTGTTTCTTTGGTCATTGCGATTGGAAGCTGCCGTTCAGCGGAAGTCGTCCAGCACGATGCCGTGCCGGTTCAGCTTGTCATAGAGGGTCTTGCGCGGCGTGCCCAACAGTTCCATGGCGGCGGGCACCTTGCCGTGGCAGCGGCGCAGGGCCTGCTCGATCAGCGTCTTCTCGACGAGGTCCATCTGCCGTGCCAGGTTCAAGGAGGGCAGTGCCTGCAAGGCGGCCTGCGAATCGAGGTCGTCCAGGGCCAAAACAAAGCGGTCGGCCGCGTTGCGGATCTCGCGCACATTGCCGGGCCAATCGTGGGCCATCAGCTCGCGCAGCTTTTCTGGCGTCAGCTCGGGCGCGGCGCGCTCGTAGCGGGCGCAGGCCTGGGCGACGAAATGCTCGAACAGCAGCGGGATGTCCTCGCGGCGCTCGCGCAGCGGCGGCAGGTTGAGGGTGGCGATGTTGAGGCGGTAGTAGAGGTCGTTGCGGAACTCGTTGCGCTGGGCCTGCTCGCGCAGGTCTCCCTTGCTGGCGGCGATGAAACGCACATTGACCGGCAGCTCCTCGTTGGAGCCCAGGCGCTCGATGCGCCTCTCCTGCAGCACGCGCAGCAGCTTGATCTGCAGCGCGATGGGCATGGTCTCGATCTCGTCCAGCAGCAGGGTGCCGCCGTTCGCATGCTCGATCTTGCCGATGCGCCGCTTGGCTGCACTGGTGAAGGAGCCGGGCTCATGGCCGAAGAGCTCGCTCTCGAACAGGGCCTCGGGCAGGCCGCCGCAGTTGATGGCGACGAAGTGGCGATCGCGGCGTGCGCTCTGGTCGTGCAGGCAGCGCGCCACCAGCTCCTTGCCCGTGCCGGTCTCGCCGACGATCAGCACGTCGGCGGAGGTGCTGGCGAGGTTGAGCACCTGGCGGCGCAGCTGCTGCATGGCCGGCGACTGGCCGAGCAAGGCGGCCTCGATGCCGCTGGAGCGCTGCAGTTGGGCGCGCAACTCGTCGGCCGAATGGCGCAGCGTGCGCAGGTCCAGCGCGCGGCGGGCGACGTCCAGCAGGCGTTCCGGCGCGAAGGGCTTCTCGATGAAGTCGTAGGCGCCGGCGCGCATGGACTGCACGGCCATGGTCACGTCGCCATGGGCGGTGATGAGGATGGTGGGGATGCTCGCGTCCGTCGCCTGCACATGGGCGAGCAGGGCGCGGCCATCCATGCCGGGCAGGCGCACGTCGGTGATGACGATGATGGGCGCGCCGGGCTGGATGTGGGGCAGGGCTTCCTCGGCGCTGCGGCAGGGGACGACGGCCAGGCCTTCCAGCTCCAGCGTCTGCGTCAGGCTGACCCGCACCGGCATGTCGTCCTCGACGAACACGACCTTGTAGCCCTCAAACATCTTGGCTCTCCCATGTGTCGACACCCAGGTCGAACTCGAAACTCATGCCGCGCTCCAGGCGGACCGCGCGCAGCGTGCCGCCAAACTCATGGACGATCTTGGCCGAAATCACCAGGCCCAGGCCCAGGCCCTCACCAGCGGGCTTGGTGGTGAAGAAGGGCTCGAAGAGGTGAGGCAGTTCGTCCTCGCCGACGCCCGCGCCGCTGTCCTGGACCTGCACCAGCGCACGCCCGCCGCCGTCCTGTGCGGTGACCCGCACAAGCAGCTGGCGTTCGGCCTCGTTCTGCATCGCGTCGATGGCGTTGCCGAAGAGGTTGACCAGCACCTGTTCCAGCCGGTTGGCCTCGGCCCGCACGCGCAGGCCCGCGGGCACGTCGACCTGCGTGGTGACGCCCAGCGCCCGGCTGCGGTGTTCCAGCAGGACCTGGGCATTGCGCACGCAGTCCAGCAGCGACACGGCGCCCGTGACCTGCTCGTCGGCCTTGCGAGCGAAGCTTTTCAGCTGGCGCGTGATCTGGCCCATGCGCTCGACCATGTCGTCCATCAGTTTCAGATTCGTCGCCACCGCGTCCTGGCGGCCGCTTTCCAGCAGGCGCATGGAATTGCGCGCCAGCGCCCGCAGCGCCGTCAGCGGCTGGTTGACCTCGTGGGACAGGCCGGCCGACATCTGGCCCAGCACCGCCAGCTTGCTGGCCTGCAGCAGCTCGCCCTCGGTCTGCAGGCGCTGGGCGATCTGGGTCTTCAGCGCGTCGTTGGTCTGGCGAAGCTCGGCGGTGCGGCTGTCCACCAGCTGCTCGAGCAAGGCGTGGGCCTGCTGCAGCTCGGTCTGCGCGCGGGTGAGCTGGCGCAGGGCGCGCCGGCGTGACGACAGGTAGAGCACCAACAGCCCGATGCTGGCGCCGAAGGCCGCGCCGCCCCACGCGGCCAACTGGGCGCGTTGCCTGACCTCGGTGAGGTCGGACAGGGCCACCAGCCGCAGGCCCAGCGGCACGAGCTGGCGCTGCTGGGCCAGCATGGGCTTGGTGCCGGGCAGGGGCAGGCTGACCTGCTGGCCCTGGTGCACTTCCAGAGAGGCGGGCAGGTCCAGGTCGGCGCCAACGGCCTGCGGATAGCGCGCGCTGGCCTGCAGGGCCTGGCGGCGCGAGGGATCGGCATGACCGAGGACGGTGTATTTCCAGGCCGGGACCGAACTCATGATGACGACGTCCTGGTCGTCGGCGACGACGATGCGCTCGTTCTGCGAACGCAGGCCGAGGTCGATCCAGGTCGCTTCCAGCGGGGCGAGGTTGAAGCGCACGACGATGACGCCCCGCAGCGGGGCTTCCCCCGCTCCAGCCGATGACAGCTGGCTGGCTCCGCGCAGCGGGTGCAGCAGGTAGAAGTCGGTGCTGCCGGTGTTGGGGTCGGCAGCGAAGAAGTGGCTGCGGTCCTGGGCCAGGGCCTCGAGGAGGCGGGCCGGCGGCGCCAGCGCCTCGCTGGCGGACAAGACCTGGCCCTGGCTGTCGGCGATGAAGATCTGGTTGGTGCCGGCGCGCACATTGACGCGGGCCAGCACCTGGCTCGCGGCGCGGCGGCGCTCGCCGTCGTCGGGCGACTGCATCAGTGCGAGCAGCGTCGGGTCGATGGCCAGCAGGCTGGGCAGGGAGGCGTGCCGGCCCAGCTCGGCGGCGAGGTTGCTGGCGTAGAGCTCCAGCCTCTCGGTGCTGAGGGCCGACAGCTGCTCGCGGCCGCTGCGTTCACTCAAGCGGTGCGCGAGCACGAAGCCGAGCACCATCAACAGGCCGGTCAGGAAGAGATGGAAGCCCGGCCGGCTCAACAGGCGGAGCAGGCGCAGCGCGCGTGGGCGGAAGGAAGCAGGCACAACCATGGCGAAGGGGCGACCAGTGTGCCCATGCCGGGCGCCGCACGACAGGCCCGAAACCAGTTTTTTCAGCGTTGGCGGAGAACCGCTCGCCCACCGTCAGGTTTGTGCGGATTTCCGCCCAGTTTTCGGCGGCCGACACTCGTGAAATCTGACCAGACCCGGCCCCGTGGGACGGATCGAACGGTCGGCTGTTTCATACCGTCGGTGAATACCCTTGAAACGCCTTCATTGGCACGAGGGTTGCGATTTATCCCGGGTCGCGTGGCGCATGCTGCGCCCAACGAAAATTTTCTGGAGCCCTCATGGAGACTCTGATTCAACAGATCATCAACGGCCTGGTGCTGGGGAGCATGTATGCCCTCGTCGCCCTGGGCTACACGATGGTCTACGGCATCATCAACCTCATCAATTTCGCCCACGGCGAGATCCTGATGGTCGGCGCCATGGTCAGCTGGACGCTGGTCACGCTGTTGGCGGATTCCGGCCTCCCTGGCTGGCTGTTGATGGTGATCGGCCTCGCGGCCGCCATCGTCGTCTGCGCCACCTTGAACTTCGCGGTCGAGAAGATCGCCTACCGGCCGCTGCGCAACGCGCCGCGCCTGGCCCCGCTGATCACCGCCATGGGCATGTCGCTGCTGCTGCAGGTGCTGGCGATGATCATCTGGAAGCCCAATCCCAAGCCCTTCCCGTTGCTGCTGCCAACGACGCCCTTTGATTTGGGCGGACCCGTCATCACGGTCACGCAGTGCCTGATCCTGGGCCTGACGGTGGCCATCCTGGCCGCGCTGATGTACCTGGTGAACTACACGCGCCTGGGCCGTGCGATGCGTGCCACCGCCGAAAACCCGCGCGTGGCCGGCCTGATGGGCGTCAAGCCCGACTTCATCATCTCCACCACCTTCGTCATCGGCGCCGCGCTGGCCGCAGTCGCCGGCCTGATGTGGGCGGCCAACTACGGCACCGTGCAGCACACCATGGGCTTCATGCCCGGGCTGAAGGCCTTCACGGCCGCGGTGCTGGGCGGCATCGGCAACCTCGCCGGTGCCGTCGTGGGTGGCGTGCTGCTGGGCTTGATCGAGGCCATCGGCGCAGGCTACCTCGGTGACCTGACCGGCGGCGTGCTGGGCAGCCACTACGCCGACATCTTCGCCTTCGTCGCCCTCATCCTCGTGCTGACGCTGCGCCCCTCGGGCCTGCTCGGCGAGCGTGTGGCCGATCGCGCCTGAAGGGAGACAACACATGAACAGCAAGAAAATCTTCACCTTCCTCGCCGCCGCCATCGGCCTGCTGGTTGTGCCGTTGTTCGCACAGCAGCTCGGCAACGGCCCGGTCCGCATCATCGACCTGGCCCTGCTCTATGTGCTGCTGGCGCTGGGCCTGAACATCGTGGTGGGCTACGCCGGTCTGCTGGACCTGGGCTACGTCGCGTTCTACGCGGTCGGTGCCTACATGTTCGCGCTGATGTCCAGCCCGCACCTCAGCGAGAACTTCGAGGCCTTCCAGGCCGCCTTCCCGACCGGCCTGCATTCGCCGCTGTGGCTGGTCATCCCGGCGGGTGCGGCGCTGGCGGCCTTCTTCGGCGTGATGCTGGGGGCGCCGACGCTGAAGCTGCGCGGCGACTACCTCGCCATCGTCACGCTCGGCTTCGGCGAAATCATCCGCGTTTTCCTGAACAACCTCGAGTACCCGGTCAACGTGACCAACGGCCCGCGCGGCATCGGCCAGATCGACTCCTTCCACGTCTTCGGCGTGGACCTGGGCAAGTCCTGGGAGGTGTTCGGCTTCACGCTGCCTTCGGTGACGCTGTACTACTACCTCTTCCTGGCCCTGGTGGTGGCCGGCGTGGTGATCTGCTATCGCCTGGAACAGTCGCGCATCGGCCGCGCCTGGATGGCCATCCGCGAGGATGAGATCGCCGCCAAGGCCATGGGCATCAACACCCGCAATCTCAAACTGCTGGCCTTCGGCATGGGCGCCACCTTCGGCGGCGTGTCGGGCGCGATGTTCGCGAGCTTCCAGGGCTTCGTGTCGCCCGAGTCCTTCAGCCTGCAGGAGTCGGTCATGATCGTCGCCATGGTGGTGCTGGGCGGCATCGGCCACATCCCCGGCGTCATCCTCGGCGCGCTGATGCTGTCGGCCCTGCCCGAGGTGCTGCGCTATGTCGCCGGCCCGCTGCAGCAGATGACCGACGGCCGCCTGGACGCGTCCATCCTGCGCCAGCTGCTCGTCGCCCTGGCCATGATCGGCATCATGCTGGCCCGCCCGCGTGGCCTGTGGCCTTCGCCCGAGCACGGCAAGGTCGCGCCGCCGGCCGCGAAGTGAGGAGAGCACGCACATGACACAACACGACAACATCGTTCTCAACGTCAGCGGCGCGTCCAAGCGCTTCGGCGGCGTGCAGGCCCTGTCCGACGTCGGCATCCAGATCCAGCGCGGCCAGGTCTACGGCCTGATCGGCCCCAACGGCGCCGGCAAGACGACCTTCTTCAACGTCATCACGGGGCTCTATGTGCCGGACGGCGGCAGCTTCGCCCTCGGCGGCACGCCTTACGCGCCGCAGGCGGTGCACCAGGTCGCCAAGGCTGGCATCGCGCGCACCTTCCAGAACATCCGCCTCTTTGCCGACATGACGGCGATCGAGAACGTCATGGTCGGTCGCCACATCCGCACCAAGTCCGGCCTGTTCGGCGCGGTGTTCCGCACGCCCAAGTTCAAGGCCGAGGAGGCCGCCATCAAAGCGCGTGCCCAGGAGCTGCTGGACTACGTCGGCATCGGCCAGTTCGCGGAGTACAAGGCGCGCACGCTGAGCTACGGCGACCAGCGCCGCCTGGAGATTGCGCGGGCCCTCGCGACCGACCCGCAGCTGATCGCACTGGACGAGCCTGCGGCCGGCATGAACGCGACCGAGAAGGTCGTGCTGCGCGAGCTGATCGATCGCATCCGCAACGACGGCCGCACCATCCTGCTGATCGAGCACGACGTGAAGCTGGTGATGGGCCTGTGCGATCGCGTGACGGTGCTGGACTATGGCAAGCAGATCGCCGAAGGCACGCCGGCCGAAGTGCAGAGCAACGAGAAGGTGATCGAAGCCTATCTGGGCGCCGGTCACAAGGCTCACTGAGCGGGAACAAGAACATGGCAGAAGCAAAGCAAACCCTGCTCAAGGTCAGCGGCCTGAAGGTGGCCTATGGCGGCATCCAGGCCGTCAAGGGCGTCAACTTCGAGGTGCGCGAGGGCGAACTGGTGTCGCTGATCGGCGCCAACGGTGCGGGCAAGACGACGACGATGAAGGCGGTCACGGGCCTGCTGCCCGCGGCCGCCGGCAGCATCGAGTACCTCGGCAAGCCCATCAAGGGCCAGGGCGCCTGGGACCTGGCCAAGCAGGGCCTGGTCATGGTGCCGGAGGGCCGAGGCACCTTCACGCGCATGACCATCACCGAGAACCTGCAGATGGGCGCCTACAACCGCCGTGATGGCGAGGTGCAGGCCGACATCGACAAGGTCTTCGCGCTGTTCCCGCGCCTGAAGGAGCGGGCCAAGCAACTGGCCGGCACCATGTCCGGCGGCGAGCAGCAGATGCTGGCCATGGGCCGTGCGCTGATGGCCCGCCCCAAGGTGCTGCTGCTGGACGAGCCGTCCATGGGCCTGTCGCCCATCATGGTGGACAAGATCTTCGAGGTCGTGAACGACATCCACCAGCAGGGCGTGACGGTGCTGCTCGTCGAGCAGAACGCCAGCCGCGCGCTGCAGCTGGCCAACCGCGGCTATGTGATGGAGTCGGGCGAGGTGACCATGGAAGGCGAGGGCAGCGCGCTGCTGAACGACCCCAAGGTTCGCGCCGCCTACCTCGGCGAATAAGCGCGTCGACCGCCCAAAAAACGCCCGGCATCGCCGGGCGTTTTGCTGTGCGGAGCAGCCGTCTTACAGGCTGGCCACCACGTTGACGTCGGTCACGCCGGCCGCGACGCGGACCGTCTTGACGCTGGCCACCGGCGTCGTCGGCGCCGTGCCGCCGACCTGGCGGGCCACCTTCTTGAAGGTGCAGATCAGCTCGGTCTTGCTCAGCGACACGACGGCATAGCCCTGGGCGTCGCTGTCGACGTGCTTGATCCAGGGGTTGTTGACCGTCGGCGGCACGCCCGTCGTCGAGTTGGCGAAGGGGTTCAGGCGCTTGATGACCTCGGACGCCGGCACCAGGTTGGCCGGGATGCCCAGGGCCGCGGCCAGCGATTGCTGGATCAGGCCATACAGGGTCATCGCTGCCACCGACTTGCCTGCGCCGGCGAGGCCAGCGATCGTGCCCGCGACGATGCCGCCCATGGTGCCGGCCTGCGTCTCGTCGAAGGTGTTGATGACGGCCTTGGACAGCGAGGCCGTCGGCGCGAAGGCCGCGGCCGGCACCTTGCCAGCGAGGACGGCACCCTGCACGGCAGCCTGGATGGCCGCGGTGTTGCTCAGGTCGGTCACGCCGGCGGCAATGGCGATGGCCGCACTCAGCATCTGGATGGCGATGCCTTCGGCCTCGGCCTCGCTCGTCGCCACCAGCGGCTTCAGCGCCGCAAAGGCCGGCTGGGTGGCTGCGCCGTAGAAGTAGCTGAAGTTGGAGTTGCTGGACACGCCTGCGGTGACGAGATCGACCATGGCCGGCACGGGCGTGGCGGCGTCGTAGTCGGCCATGACCACGCCGGCATAGAAGGCGTGGATGTCACCGGTGACGGCCACCACATTCTTCACGCCCTTGGACATCAACTGGCCCATCAGGTATTTGCGCTCGGCGTTGAAGCCGTCCCATTGGTCGGCGTTCAGCACGAACTTGGCCTTGAAGGCGGCCGGTGCGGTGGGGATCTTGTTGCCGTCCATGCCCATGCGCAGCAGCGAGACCTCGTTGCCCCAGACCTTCCACTGGGCTGTCGACGTCGTCATGGTCTGCACCCACCACTGGCGCTGGGCGCCGCCCAGCACGCTGACCAGGGCCAGCGGGTCGGGAAGGGTGGCGCCGGCGGCGATCTTGGCGGCTTCGACACCGGCCAACGTGGCCTGCGGCACCAGATAGCGCGCACCGATGGAGCCGACAGCCTGTCCCGTCAGCGGGCTGGGGGCGGCCTCGGGGATCAGGTGGTCGGCGCGGTACAGGCGCTGGTCGGTCATGACCAGGTGCATCAGCTTCCCGAACTTCAGGTCGCGGTAGATGCGGATGCCGGTGATGCCGGCGCCCGGATCCAGCGTGAACGAGATGTCGGCCGGCATGTTCTCGAACCAGGCCTGGTTGGCCGCCAGGCGACGCGGCGTCTGCGCCGTGTTGTCGCCGACCTGGGTGGTCGCATTGAAGGTGCCGTTGTCGTAAGTCTCGCGGTCCTGCCAGCAGTCGTCGCTGAACTCGTGGTCGTCCCAGATGGCGACGAAGGCGAAGCGCTCGTGCAGGTTCTGCAGGCGCCGGTCGGTGCGGTAGCGCTTGTAGAGGTAGCGGTAGTCGGCCAGCGTCGTGGCGTACTTGCCGCCGGTAGGCAGGGCCGTGCCGTTGGGCAGGGCCAGGGCCGTGTGGGCGCTCTCGACGCCGCCGGCCTGGTAGTCGGCACCCACCGCTTCGTAGATGTAGTCGCCCAGGTGGACGACGAAGTCGATGTTCTCCGTGGCCAGCGTGTCCATGCCGGCCCAGTGGTTCACGCTCCAGTCCTGGCAGGACACGAAGGCGAAGTTCAGGGCGCTGTTGTCGGTGTCGGCGGCGGGCGCGGTCTTGAAGCGGCCGATGCGCGACACGTTGCTGCCGGCGGTGAACTGGTAGTAGTAGACCGTGGCCGGTTGCAGGCCGCTGATGCGGTGGCGCAGGGTGTGGTCGTAGAACTCGTAGACCGGCACGTCGGCGCTGGCGGCCACGGCGCCCGTCAGGGCCGAGGTCGTTCCCATCAGCTCGGCATTGCCCGCGGCGCTGCTGATCTTCAGCGACACGGTGTAGCTGCCTGCGCCGGTGGCGCTGGTCACGTCATCGGCCGTGTTCGGCACGACGCGGGCCCACAGCACGGCGCCATCGGGCTTGGGGTCGCCCGAGGCGACCGACTGCGGGAACTTGAAGGCTCCGCTGGCGGCCGAGGTGGTCGGCAGCGGCGTGCTCGTGCCCGGGAAGGTCTCGGGCAGGGGTTGGATGGGGGTGCCCGAGTCGCCACCGCCGCCGCAGCCGACGAGGCTGGACAGGGCGGTGGAGGCGGTGATCAGGGCGCCGGCTTGAGCGGCGCTGCGGCGTAGAAAACTGCGGCGATCCATGGTATTCGCCTCCTCAGAACTTGTAGTTGAACTGGACACCGTAGATGGTGGCCTTGGTGGTGTAGTTGCCGCGCACGGTCGAGTAGGCGCAGTTGCAGGGCTGCGAGCCGTCGCCGTCGTCGGTGGCGCTCATCGCGGCGTCCTTCAGCTTCACGTGGCCGAAGGAGAAATCGACGCTGGCGCTGTCCATGAAGGCCCAGTTGGCGCCCAGGGCATACCAGGTGCGCGCCGCATCAGGCAGGGCGGGGCCGCGCGTTTCCGAGGGCACGGGCGACATGTCCTTGGCGAAGCCGGTGCGCAGCGTCAGCGAGGGCAGGGCCTTCCATTGCGCGCCGATCGAGACCTTGGTGCTGTCCTTCCAGTGCTCGGCAGTGGTGGAGTCGGCGGTCGAGTTGGCGAAGTCGATGCGCAGCTGCTTCAGCCGCGAGTCACGCGTGACCGTGAAGTCGCCCATGATGGCGATGGTGGGCGTCAGCTCCTGGTAGCCGTGCACGGACAGCGACTCGGGCGTGCGCACCGACAGGCTGGCATCGGAGTCGTTGTGGTCCAGGGCCGAGACGCCGTTGTAGGGCGCGGCGACGATGGCGGCCTGCACGGTGGCCGGCAGGTTGTTGGGCTGGGTCCAGTCGGCGTGGCCCTTGAGTTTGTGGGCAACACTGCTGCGATAGGCCAGGCCGATGCGCGTGCCGGCCGCGGGTTCCCACAGCAGGGAGGCGTTGAAGCCCAGGCCCCAGTTCTTGCCGTCGACGGCGATGGAGCCGTCATAGCTCGGGTCGCCGAAGATCTGCGCGGCCTGCTGCTGCAGTTGCAGGGCCAGGCCCGGGGCGCCGCCGGCGGCCGCCTGGTGGGCGGCGTTCAGCAGGCCGGCTGCGTAGACGGAGGCATAAGGCACCGCGCGCTTGAGCTTGCCTTCCATGTACTGGATGTTCAGGCCGGCCGCCAGCGAGAGCTGGGACGAGGTCTTCCAGGCCACGTTGGGGTTGATGGACAGCGACTTCAGCTCGACCGACTGCAGGTTGTAGCGCCCGCCCCAGTTGGCGGGGTAGTTGAGCTTGGTGCCCCAGGGCACGAACACGCCCAGGCCGTAGGCGACGTCGCCGTCGCCCTGGTAGCTGAGGTACATGTGCGGCACGGCCTGGGCCTTGGCGAAGCTCATGCTCTCGCCAGCGGTGCTCGTCGAGCGCGGCGCGAAGCCGGAGCCGGGCAGCGAGATGTAGGAGCCCTCGTCCGTGAACTTGGTCTTGGGGTCGACGTAGTCGAGCACGCCGGAGAAGTTCCAGCCCTTGCCGAGCCGGGTGATGCCGGCGGGGTTGGCGAACAGGGTGCTGGCATCGGCGGCCTCGGCGCCGTTGGCATTGGCCGTGCCTTCGGCGGCGGCGCTCTGGGTGCCGAAGCGGTAGCCGGCGGCTTGCGCGGTCAGGGCCAGGGGCAGCAGCGCGATGGCCGCGAGCAGCGGGCGCAGCGCGCCCGCGATGCGGGTGTGTCTGATCATGGGGTTTGTCTCCGGAAATCGTACGTAACCGGCGCGGATTGTGCGCAGCGCCAGTGTCACGCGCAGGACAAACCCGTCAAGACAAACCCTGGACTTGAGTGGACTCTCTAATGTTGGCTGGACGCAACCATCCAGCCAACTTAGGGGATGACTCAGGCCGGGCGGACGAGCTTGGAGCGGGCCCAGTCGTCGGCCACGCGGGCGGGCGTCGAGTCGGCCGTCTGCACGCGCTGCAGCAGCTCTTCGACACGCTCGGCGATCTTGCTGACCTCGGCCATGACGGCCGTCTCTTCGCCTTCGTTGCGGTATTCGCGGGCAACGCTGATGATGCCGCCGGCATTCACCAGGTAGTCAGGCAGGTAGCAGATGCCGCGGCGCTGCAGGGCGTCGCCGTCGGCCGGCGTGGCCAGCTGGTTGTTGGCGGCGCCGGCGATCAGCTTGGCGCGCAGCGTCGGCACGGTCTGCTCGTTCAGCGAGGCGCCCAGGGCGCAGGGGGCCAGCACGTCGACGTCCACGGCCAGGATGTCCGCGACGCTGACGGCGGTGGCGCCGAATTGCGCGACGGCACGCTCGACCTTGGAGGCGTCCACGTCAGCCACGACCAGCTTGGCGCCGGCGTTGTGCAGGAACTCGGCCAGATGCCAGCCGACGGCGCCCAGGCCCTGCAGGGCGACGCGCACGCCGTCCAGCGACGAGCGGCCCAGCACCAGGCGGGCACCGGCCTGGATGGAGACGAACACACCCCAGGCCGTCTTGGGGCTGGGGTCGCCGCCGAAGGCGCCTTCGCGCGGGATGCCGCTGACGAAGGGCGTCACGGCCTGCATGCCGCGCATGTCGGCGGTGGTGGTGCCGACGTCCTCGGCGGTGATGTAGGCGCCTTGCAGCGACTGCACGGCGCGGCCGAAAGCGGCGAACAGGGCCGGGCGGTCGAACTGGCCTTCCGGCTTCAGGATGACGGCCTTGCCGCCGCCGAAGGGCAGGTCGGCCAGCGCGTTCTTCAGGCTCATGCCCTGGGACAGGCGCAGCGCGTCATTCAGCGCGGCGGCTTCGGATTCGTAGTGCCACAGGCGGCAGCCGCCGAAAGCGGGGCCACGGGCGGTGCTGTGCACGGCGAGGATGGCCTTGAGGCCGGTGGCCGGGTCGGTGGCGAGCAGCACGCGCTCGTGGGGAGCTTGCTCGGGCAGGCCGAAGAGGGAGGTCGGGTTCATGACGGTCGGCGCTTTTGGCGCGGTAGATGGAAGAACGGCCCCGCTTTTGGCGGAGCCGTTCGGGATTCTACGTAGCTGCAGTCTCTGTCGTGCGTTCAAGCATCCTGCGACGCATGAACCAGGGGTATTCCGGGCCGAGCGCTGGGCCGCTCCCGAGCCGGCCCGCGCTGGCGATGTGCTCGTGGCTCGACGCCGCGAGCATCGCCGTCCCCTCGGGGGACCGGCCAGACGCACCGCGTTCAGCGGTGTGCGGCTGGACGAGGGGCTTCAATTCACGGACCTTGGAATCCGCCGCCCCTGAGCGTGATGACCAGGGTGTCGCGCCAGCCGCGCTCACCGGGTTCCACCGGCTGGATGGGCGTGGTCTCGTGGATGACGCGGGCATCGTCCAGCAGCAGCATGGTCCAGGGCTGGGTCATGGTGAAGCGCTGGCCGGCCGGGCCGTCGGCGTCGAAGACGCGCGACTCGCCGCCCTTGATGCCGTGGCGGCCGACGAAGAGCACGGCCACCAAGTCGACGCCGTCGCGGTGGGCGCCTTCGGGCGTCGGGCGCCCGATGCCGTCGCTGGTGTCGATGCGGAACGGGTGGGCCTCGATGAACCAGGGCTGCTCGCCCTTCAGCGCCGAGGCCGTCTTGGCCAGGCCCAGCAGCAGGGCCGTCCAGGCGGGTGAAGTGACCATCTCCTGGGCCAGCGGCACGAACCAGCGCTGGATGCCGCCATGCAGCGCGTTGTAGTCCAGCGGCTGCCAGTGGGCGCGGTGGGGGCTGAGGGTCAGCGTGCCGCCGTCGGCGACGAAGCAGCCATGTCGGCGGAAGCGGTAGCGGCCGCCGTCGCGCAGATAGCCGTCGGGCGGCAGGTCGTCCCAGCAGGGTTTGAGGGCGTCGAGGTCGGCCGCGGAAGCACCCAGCACACCCAGCGAGCCCGGTGCGAGCACCGCCTCGCCATCACGCCTGAGCGCGTCGACCAGTTCAGCAGCAGGGGTCCACGGCGGTTCGAACATCAGTGCTTGTCCGCCTCTGAGGTGAAGGCGTCCGCAAAGAACTCTTCATCGGGCAGCTGGCACTGCGCGACGAAGTCCTTGTGCGCGGACTCGACCATGATGGGCACGCCGCAGGCATAGACCTGGTGGCCCGACAGGTCGGGATGGTCTTCCATGACGGCGCGGTGGACGAAGCCGGTGCGGCCGGTCCAGCCCGCTTCAGGCTCGGACAGCACCGGCACATAGCGCAGCGTCGGCCATTCGATGGCGATCTGGGCCGCCCAGTCGTTCAGGTAGAGGTCGGCCTGCTTGCGCGCACCCCAGTACAGCACCATGGGCCGCTTGGATTCGATATGGCGGGCGCGCTCGATGATGGCCTTGATGGGCGCGAAGCCGGTGCCGCTGGCCAGCAGCACGATGGGCTTGTCGCTGTCCTCGCGCAGGAAGAAGCTGCCGAAGGGGCCTTCCATGCGCAGGATGTCCTTCTCCTTCAGGGCGCCGAAGACATGGTCGGTGAACTTGCCGCCCGGCATGTGGCGGATGTGCAGCTCGATCTGGCCCGGCAGCGTGTGCGGCGCATTGGCCATGGAGTAGCTGCGGCGCGCACCGTCGCGCAGGATGAACTCGACGTACTGGCCGGCGCGGAACTGGAAGTTCTGATTGGCAGCCAGCTGCATCGTCAGCACGGCCACGTCGGCGGCGGGCTTCAGGATGGTGGTCACACGGCTGGGCAGCTTCAGCACCGGGAACTCACCGGCGCCGGGCACGGTGCGGGCCTCGATCGTGCAGTCGGTCTGCGGGCGGGCGCAGCAGGTCAGCACGAAGCCAGCGGCTTCTTCCTCGGCCGACAGGGCCTTGGGCTGGTGGTTGCCGTGGATGACGGCACCTTCGAGCAGCTTGCTCTTGCAGGAGCCGCAGGCGCCGTCCTTGCAGCCATAGGGCAGGCCGACGCCGTTGCGGATGGCGGCGGCAAGCAGGGTGTCGTCGCCCTCCGTCTGGTAGACGCGGCCGGCGGGCTGGATGGTGATCTGGTGGGACATGGAGCGGGTCAAAAAGCAGCGGCCCGAGCTGGGCCGTAGACTGCCCGCCATTTTGCCCGAGGCCGGTTTGACCCCACGACTCCTCATCATTGGCTGCGGCGACGTCGGCCTGCGCGTGTTGAAGCTGCTGGCGGGTCGATGGCGCGTGTTTGCATTGACCTCCAGCCCGGCGCGTGCGCTGGAGTTGCGCCAAGCCGGAGCGGTTCCTCTGGTCGGCAATCTTGACGACGGGGCCACCTTGGCCCGCCTGGCTGGGCTGGCGGACCGGGTCCTGCACCTCGCACCGCCAGCTCGCGAAGGCGACACGGACGAGCGCACCCGTCACCTGCTTGCCGCGCTGGCGCGCAAGGCTCCGACGGCTCTCGTCTACGCGAGCACGACGGGCGTCTACGGCGACTGCGGTGGCGCCCTCATCGACGAGACGCGTGCCCTGAATCCGGCAACCGACCGCGCAGCGCGCCGTGTCGACGCAGAGGCCCAGCTGCGCGCCTTTGGCCGCCGCCACGGCACGCGCGTGAGCCTGCTGCGCATTCCCGGCATCTATGCCCGGGACCGCGAGGGCGGCCATCCGCGCGAGCGGCTGGCGCGGGACACGCCGGTGCTCAGGCGCGAGGACGATGTGTTCACCAACCACATCCATGCCGATGACCTGGCCCAGGCCTGCCTGCTCGCGCTGCTGCGCGGCCTGCCGCAGCGCGCGATGAACGTCTGCGACGACAGCCAGCTGCTGATGGGCGACTACTTCGATCTGGCGGCCGACCTGACCGGCTTGGCGCGGCCCGAGCGCATCACGCGGGCGGAGGCTGCCGGGCGGATGAGCGCCATGCAGCTGAGCTTCTGGAGCGAATCACGCAGGCTGGGCAACACCCGCATGAAGCGCGAGCTGCGCCTGGCGCTGCGCTACCCGACGCCTCGCGAAGGCCTCTAGCCGCGCCGGCGCGGCGAGCGCCAGACGCGGATCAGCAGGTATGCGCCCAGCATGCCGCCCAGGTGGGCGAAGTGGGCGACGTTGGGTGGGCCGAACTGGAACAGCCGCGCGCCCATCGCCAATTCCAGTCCGCCGAAAATGGCGACAAAGTACTTGGCCTTCATGGGGATGGGCGGGATCAGCGGAATGATGATGCGGTTCGGAAACAGCATGCCGAATGACAGCAACAGGCCGAACAGCGCACCTGAAGCGCCGAGTGTGGGTGACATTGAGGTCATGGCCCAGGTCACGAGCAGCTGCACCAACGCGGCGGTCAGCGTGCTGGCCAAAAGGATTTGCAGGTAGCGGTTGCGGCCCCATACGCGTTCCAACTCGCCTCCGAACATCCAAAGGCCCAGCATGTTGAAGATGAGGTGCCACTCGTCGCCGTGCAGGAAGGCGTAGGTCACCAACTGCCAGGGCATGAACGCGCCGGACGTCACCGGCCATAGCTCGAACCAGGGCTGCCAGGGAGAGAACGGGGCGAGGTTGAAAAGGCAGAACGCGCCGACGCAAATCAATATCAGCGCTTTGGTGACCGGAGGCAGGGGGGGCATGAGGCTGTTGCGAGGCGCCGGGAGAGGCGCATGCACCGGTGGGGGCGATGCTTGCCGGGACCAGTATGCCAGGGGGCGCTGTTTCTTTTGGTGCCTCGGGCCGGACTCGAACCGGCACACCTTGCGGCGGGGGATTTTGAGTCCCCTGCGTCTACCGATTTCGCCACCGAGGCCCGTCGGAAACAGCTGATCTCGCCGTTGCAGCGAGGGGCTGGATTATGCACTCGTCAAGGCTCGGGATTTGATGCCGCTGCCACAATCGCTCGCATGAACTACCCGACCCTCGAAGACGTCATCGGCGCGACGCCCCTGGTGCGCCTGCAGCGTCTGCTCGGCGACGATGCGCGCGGCAATGTGATCCTGGCCAAGCTGGAGGGCAACAACCCGGCCGGTTCGGTGAAGGACAGGCCGGCCATCAGCATGATCAAGCGCGCCGAGGAGCGCGGCGAGATCAAGCCCGGCGACACCCTGATCGAGGCGACCTCGGGCAACACCGGCATCGCCCTGGCCATGGCCGCCGCCATCCGCGGCTACCGCATGGTGCTGATCATGCCGGAGGACCTGTCCATCGAGCGGGCCCAGACCATGAAGGCCTTCGGCGCCGAGCTCGTCCTGACGCCCAAGACCGGCGGCATGGAATACGCCCGCGACCTGGCCGAGCAGATGGCTGCCGAGGGCAAGGGCCGGGTGCTGGACCAATTCGCCAATGCCGACAACCCGCGCGCCCATTACGAGAACACCGGCCCCGAGCTGTGGAAGGACACCGGCGGCCAGATCACCCACTTCGTCAGCGCCATGGGCACGACCGGCACCATCACCGGCGTGTCACGCTTCCTGAAGGAGAAGAACCCGGCCGTGCGCATCGTCGGCGCCCAGCCGGCCGAAGGCTCGCGCATTCCGGGCATCCGCAAATGGCCCGAGGCCTATCTGCCCAAGATCTACGACCCCAGCGGTGTGGACGAGCTGGTGCTGGTGAGCCAGAGCGATGCCGAGGACATGGCGCGCCGCCTGGCCCGCGAGGAAGGCCTGTTCGCCGGCATCTCGGCGGCCGGCGCCTGCTGGGTGGCCCTGCAGATTGCGAAGCGGGTCGAGAACGCGACCATCGCCTTCATCGTCTGCGACCGCGGCGACCGTTATCTGTCGACGGGCGTTTTTCCTGCATGAGCTCCGCACGGCCCCCCGAAGGAGCTCGCTCCCCCCTGGGGGGACAGCGCGTAGCGCGAAGGGGGCGTCCATGAAGCCCTATCGCTTCTGTCCCGACTGCGCGACCGAACTGGCCCTCATCACGCAGGCCGAGGACGGCGGCGACAAGGAACGCCTGCGCTGCCCGGCCTGCGGCTTCACGCACTGGAACAACCCGACGCCGGTGCTGGCCGCCGTCATCGAATGCACCGACCGCGAGGGTCAGGTGCTGCTGGCCCGGAACGCGGCCTGGCCGGGGCGCTTCTTCGGTTTGATTACCGGCTTCATGGAGGCCGGCGAGTCGCCGGAAGAGGGCATTCGCCGTGAGATCGCCGAGGAGACCTCGCTGGAGGTCGACAGCCTGAGCCTGCTCGGCGTCTGGGATTTCCAGCGCATGAACCAGATCATCATTGCCTACCATGCAGCGGCACGCGGAGACATCCGGCTGTCGCCCGAACTGGCCGAATACAAGTTGATCGCGCCCGAAAAGGTGCGCTGCTGGCCTCAGGGCACGGGACAGGCGCTGGCGACCTGGCTGCGGTCGAAGAACATCGAGCCCCAGTGGCTCGACCTGTCCGACATGAAGCGAGAATGAAGCGATGGACGTCCAACGCGAGATCGACACCCGGGGGCTCAACTGCCCCCTGCCCATCCTGAAGGCCAAGAAGGCGCTGGCAGAGATGCAGAGCGGCGAACTGCTGCGCGTCGTCGCTACCGACCCGAGCTCGACCCGCGACTTCCAGGCCTTTGCACGTCAGACCGGCAATGAACTCGTGGCCCAGGAAACCCGGGCCGACGAATTCATCCACGTGCTCAGGCGGCGCTGAACAGCCCTGAGCCAGTTGACGACAAAGCGGTTCGCTGTGCTCGCTCGGTCAGTCCCTCACGGCCTCAGAGATCCAGGCCCTTCAGGAATTCCTTGAAGCCCGGGCCGAGTTGCGGGTGGGCCAGGGCCAGTTCGACATTGGCCTGCAGAAAGCCTTCCTTGCTGCCGCAGTCATAGCGCTTGCCGTCGTAGCGGTAGGCAAACACCTTCTCGCGGCGCAGCAGGCCGGCGATGCCGTCGGTCAACTGGATCTCACCGCCCACGCCACGCGGCTGGTTGGCGATTTCGTGGAAGACACCGGGCGTCAGGATGTAGCGGCCCGCCACGCCCAGACGCGACGGTGCGCTCTCGGGGGCCGGCTTCTCGACGATGCGGTTCACGTCCATCAACTGGTCGTTGACCTGGGTGCCGGCGACGATGCCATAGCGGCGCGTGTGCTCGGCTGGCACCTCCTGCACGGCCAGGATGGAGGCGCGCCAGTCGGCGAACTGCTCCACCATCTGCTTCAGGATGGGGCGGTCGGGGGTCGGGCCCACCATCAGGTCATCGGCCAGCAGCACGGCAAAGGGCTCGTTGCCCACGAGGCGCTGGCCGCACAGCACGGCGTGACCGAGACCGAGGGCCTGAGCCTGGCGCACATAGATGCACTCCATGTCATCGGGCTTGACCGAGCGCACCACGTCCAGCAGCTCCTGCTTGCCGGAGTTCTCCAGGGCCACCTCGAGCTCGAAGGTCATGTCGAAATGGTCTTCGATGGGGCGCTTGTGGCGACCGGTCACGAAGATCATCTCGCGCACGCCGGCGGCATAGGCTTCTTCCACCGCGTATTGGATCAGCGGCTTGTCGACGACGGGCAGCATCTCCTTGGGCTGGGCCTTGGTGGCCGGCAGGAAGCGGGTGCCGAGACCAGCGACCGGGAAGATGGCCTTGGTGATCGGCGATTTGGGCGAGGAAGCCATGAAAGTAAACTTGTTTGAGAGGGGCGCGCGGATTCTGTCATGCGGGGTGTGACGGTCAGCGTAGGACGCTCCCGCAATCCCAAACATGACAGTCCTGATCCTGGAACCGTTGGAAGCCGAGGTGGTGCAGTGGCTGGCCGAGCGCCACGACGCCCGCTTTGCGCCCGAACTCGTGGGTGACCCGGAGGGACTGATCGACGCCCTGCAGGATTCGCGCGCCCTGGTGGCGCCGCCCGAGGTGCGCATCGATGCCGAACTGCTGAGCGCTGCCCCGACCCTGCGGGCCATCGGCCGCGCCAGCGGCGGTGCCGAGAACATCGACGTCGACGCCTGCCGCCAGGCGCAGGTGGAGGTGGTGCGATCCCAGTCGTCCACGGCCAGCGCGGAGGCGGAGTTCGCCATCGGGGCCTTGCTCAGCCTGCTGCGCCGCGTGCCGATCGAAGGCAGCGACGGACTCAAGGTGGGCCGCGAGCTGGGCTGCTCGACCATCGGCGTGCTGGGCCTGACGCCGGCGGCCCAGGTGCTGACCCAGCTGCTGCATGCCTTTGGCGCGCGCGTCATCGGCTACGACCCCGGGCTTCATCCGAGCGACGCGACCTGGGCGCGCTGGGGCATCGAGTCGGTGTCCCTGGGCGACCTCGTCGAGTACAGCGACGGCCTGGTGCTGCTGCAGCCCTATTTCCCACGCTTTCGCGGCCTCATCGGCGACCGGCAACTGGCCAATGTGCGCGCCGGCCAGGTGCTGGTCGGGCTGAGCCAGTCCGGCGTCGTCGACGAGGAGGCCCTGGGCCGGGCCCTGCGTGGCGGCAAGCTGCGGGCGGCCTGGTTCGACAGCCTGGAGCCGGGCTGGTTGGAGGCCGGACGGCCTCTGCACGGCATCTCGACGCTGCAGGTCACGCCGAGGCTGGCCGGCACCACGCGCGAATCCCGCGTGCGCGCCGCCTGGGCGGTGGCGCGGGGGCTGGACGAACTGCTGGGCGCGCCGTCCAAGGGCAAGAAGAAGGCCGCCAAGAAGGCGGCCGTCGACTATTACTGAGGCGGCAGGCGCTTCAGCTGCTCCAGCAGGCGGATGACCGTCTCCTTGAAGCTGGCGAGGCGAGCGCGCAACTGCTCAACGACGGTTGTGGGCGCGCGGGCAACGAAGCTTTCATTGCCGAGCTGGCCTTCGGCCTTGGCAATCTCAGCTTCCAGACGAGCGATCTCTTTGGTCAGGCGGGCCCGCTCGGCTTCGACATCGATCTCGACCTTCAGCGCCAGCTTGGCGGCGCCATGCACCAGCACCGGCGAGGTGGCGCTCTGCTTGGCGAACTCGGCCTCGTCGGCGATGAGTTCGACGGCGCTGAGCTTGGCCAGCACCTTCAGCACGGCGGCGGCCTCGGTCAGGAAGGACAGGTCGCCACCCACCAGCAGCGGCACGCGTTCCGCGGGGCTCAGGGCCATCTCGCTGCGCAGGCTGCGCGTCGTGCCGACGACTTCCTTGAGCTGGGCCACCCAGGCGTCAGCGGCAGCGTCGATGCGCTCCGGCTGGGCGACGGGGTAGGGCGCCTGGCCGATGTAGTCGGTCGCCTTGCGGCCGGCCACGGGAGCGACGGTCTGCCACAGCTCTTCGGTGATGAAGGGCGCGATGGGATGCAGCAGCCGCAGCGTCGTTTCCAGCACGCGGATCAGCGTGCGGCGGGTGGCGCGCTGCTGGCTCTCGTCGCCGGTCTGGATCTGCACCTTGGCGATTTCCAGATACCAGTCGCAGTACTCGTCCCAGACGAAGCTGTAGATGGCGTTGGCGACGTTGTCGAGGCGGTACTCGGCAAAGGCCTGGGCGACGGTCGCCTCGACGCGCTGCAGTTCGCTGGTGATCCAGCGGTCCGCCTGCGAGAAAGTGTTGTAGCCGGGCGGGCAGGTGCCTTGCTCGTGAGCGAGGCCGCAGTCCTGGCCCTCGGTGTTCATCAGCACGAAGCGGGTCGCGTTCCAGAGCTTGTTGCAGAAGTTGCGGTAGCCCTCGCAGCGCTTGGTGTCGAAGTTGATGTTGCGGCCCAGCGAGGCATACGACGCCATCGTGAAGCGCAGCGCGTCGGCGCCGTAAGCAGGCATGCCTTCGGGGAATTCCTTCTTCACGCGGGCGGCCACCTTGGGCGCCGTCTCGGGCTTGCGCAGGCCGACCGTCGATTTGGCGGTCAGCGTCTCCAGGTCACAGCCCTGGATGAGGTCGACCGGGTCCAGCACATTGCCTTCGGACTTGCTCATCTTCTGGCCCTGCGAGTCGCGCACCAGGCCGTGGATGTAGACGTCCTTGAAGGGCACCTGTCCGGTGAAGTGGGTCGTCATCATGATCATCCGGGCGACCCAGAAGAAGATGATGTCGTAGCCGGTCACGAGCACCGACGAGGGCAGGAAGAGCTCCTGCTCCAGCGTCTTCTGCGGCCAGCCCAGCGTCGAGAAGGGGACGAGGGCCGACGAGTACCAGGTGTCCAGCACATCGGGGTCGCGCGTCAGCTCGCCGAGGTAGCCGGCGGCCTTGGCGCGGGCCTGGGCTTCTTCCTCGCTGCGCGCGACGAAGAGCTCGCCACCCGTGCCAAACCAGGCCGGGATCTGGTGGCCCCACCACAGCTGGCGCGAGATGCACCAGTCCTGCAGATTGCCCATCCAGTGGTTGTAGGTGTTGACCCACTGCTCGGGGTGGAACTTGACCGCGCCGGTCTCGACGGCGGCAATCGCCTTGTCGGCAATGCTCTTGCCATCGGCGCTCGGCTTGGTGACGGCCACGAACCACTGGTCGGTCAGCATGGGCTCGATGACCTGGCCGGTGCGCTCGCAGCGCGGCACCTGCAACTTGTGCTTCTTGACCTCGACGAGCAGGCCTTGCGCCTCCAGGTCGGCCACCACGCGCTTGCGGGCGACGAAGCGGTCCAGGCCGCGATAGGTCTCGGGCGCGTTGTCGTTGATCCTGGCCTGCAGGTCCAGCACCGCGATCATCGGCAGCTTGTGGCGCTGGCCGACGGCGTAGTCGTTGGTGTCATGGGCCGGCGTGACCTTGACGACGCCGGTGCCGAACTCGCGGTCCACGTAGTCGTCGGCAATGACCGGGATCTCACGGTCCGTCAGCGGCAGCTTGACCATCTTGCCGATCAGGGCGGCATAGCGCTCGTCCTCGGGGTGGACCATGACGGCGGTGTCGCCCAGCATGGTCTCGGGGCGTGTGGTGGCGACCACCAGCGAGCCGGACCCGTCGGCCAGCGGATAGCGGATATGCCACAGCGAGCCGTCTTCCTCTTCGCTCGTCACTTCCAGGTCCGACACGGCGGACTGCAGGATGGGGTCCCAGCTCACCAGGCGCTTGCCGCGGTAGATCAGGCCTTCCTCGAACAGGCGAACGAAAGTCTCGACGACGACGGTCGAGAGCTTCTCGTCCATTGTGAAGTACTCGTGGCCCCAGCTGACCGAGTCGCCCAGGCGGCGCATCTGGCTGGTGATGGTGTTGCCCGATTCCTGCTTCCAGTCCCAGACGCGGGCGACGAAGTTCTTGCGGCCGAGGTCGTGGCGGCTCTGGCCGGCGGCCTGCAGCTGGCGCTCGACGACGATCTGCGTGGCGATGCCGGCGTGGTCGGTGCCCGGCACCCACAGCGTGTTGTCGCCCTTCATGCGGTGGTAGCGCGTCAGCGAGTCCATCACCGTCTGGTTGAAGGCGTGACCCATGTGCAGCGTGCCGGTGACATTCGGCGGCGGCAGCTGGATGCTGAAGGAGGGCTTGGCCGGGTCCAGGGTCGGCTCATACAGGCCGGCGGCTTCCCAGGTGGGGCCCCAATGGGCTTCCAGGGCGGCGGGTTCGAAGGACTTGGCAAGTTCGGTCATCGCGGCGTCGCCCGCTGTGAAGCTGGGGCGAAAAGAGGGCTTTTCGGGGGTCCGCGATTGTAGGGGGCCGCATCCCTGCGACCCCCGGCGCTCATCAGCGCGTCAGCAGTTTCAGCTGCAGCGGCGTGCCGCCGTTGAAGTCCAGCGCCATGTCGAAGCGTTCACCAGCGCGCACCGGCGGGCCGTACAGGCTGTCCTGGGTGTCGAAAACCAGCACCAGACGGTGGCCGGCCGGCACGTCGTAGCCGGTGGCGACCATGTCGAAGCTGAAGTCCTGCGACTGGCCCGGCGTGGCCGCATGCACGGCGCGGGCGCCATGGGTGATCAGCGTGCCGAAACCCACCAGGTCGACGTCATAGAGATAGGCCACCAGCATGCCGCGCTTCTGCGACGGCACCGCCTTGAGCTTCAGCGTCGGCGCCCCGCGCAGCTTCAGCGTCTGGCTGAGCCAGGGCCCTTCGTAGCGCACGCCGAAGGCCGGCAGCACCGTGGCCATCTGGTTGATGACCGGCAGGCCGACGCTCTCGGCGAGCGGCGACAGCACGGGGATGGGCCCGGTGGTGGCCGTCGTGTCGAGGGCGTTGTTGATGCTGTCGCGGCCGCTGGTGCTGCGGGTGCCGGTCTGCAGCTCGCCGGTGATGCCGCGCCAGCACAGGCAGCTCAGCTCCCAGCGCACGTTGCCGCGCGGCGTGATCTGGTAGTCGAGGTTGCGCAGTTCGGGCGCCGGCCAGGTCGACAGCGTCTCGCGGTAGCCCTGGAACTTGGGCTGCAGCGACACCTTGGGTTCGTTCTCGATGCCATTGGCCTTGCCCTTGAGCCAGCGGTCGAACCAGCGGTGGGCCTGGTCCCAGATGGCGTTGTCGACGTCGAACAGCGCGCCGGGGATCTCGGCCGAAGCGTGGATGCCGGGTTGCAGCATCAGCTTCTTGGGACCCGTCAGCTGGCTGAACAGGGCCAGCGAGGAATTGGGCGAGAACATGTCGTCCTGCCAGTTCTTGCCGATGAAGACCGGCGCACCGCGGGCGTTGATGGCGGCCACGGCGCTGGCCGGCGAGCGCGGCCAGCCCCAGGCGGTGATCTCGGCCAGCTTGGAGGCCGGCGTGTCGGGGTTCTGGATGGCGGCGTTGTACTCGGCCACGAGGGGATCGAGGCGCCCGGTCAGCTGGCCGGAGATCTGCAGGATGTCCAGCCAGGTCGGGTTGGGCACTTGGTTGCGGTACATCTGGTCGAGCAGGGTCGCCCAGCCGGACAGGGCCACGGCAGTCTTCAACCGCGGCTCATTGCCCAGGGCGAGCAGGGACAGGCCGGCGCCATAGGAGATGCCGGCTGCGCCGACCCGGGCCGGGTCGGCCGGCGTCTGGGCCAGGGTCCAGTCCAGCACGCCGCTGACATCGGCCACGTCCACCGGTCCGGCCACGCCGATGGTGCCTTCCGAGTCCCAGAAACCGCGGGCCGTGTAGGCCACGGCGACATAGCCGTCGCGGGCCAGGCGTTGCTGCTGGCCCAGGTACTCGAAGAAGTCGGCCACGGCCCAGCTGGTGACGAAGATCACCGTCGGGTACTTGGTCGCCGAGCCGCTGCTGGCGCCGGCGGGCAGGAAGACGTTGGCGGCCAGCCTCACGCCGTCCGGCCGGGTCACCTTGAGGTTGTTGATGAAGCAGGTGCCGTCCTTGGGTGAGATCACGCCCGGCATGGCCAGCGGCGTGGTGTAGGTGACGGCTTCCAGCGGCGTGGCGGCGCGGCAGCTCAGGTTGGCGGCCTGGGCCTGGCCCAGGCCGAGGCTCAACATGCAGCCCAACAGGGCCGCTCCCCGGGCGGCGCTCACGCGCCAGCCCTGCAAAGAAACGCTCATGGCTTGTCTCCATCGGGGTGATGTGAAGACGGCCGGCTTCCCCGATAAAAGCACGACCGTTCGTTTTATTTTTCGAGGTATTGCCAGGCGAGTGGCTGGGGAAATCCCGCCCGCCACGCTTGACGTTGCGGCGGCGGGACGTTCATGCGGGTTTGGGGAGGGCGACGCGTCGGCCAGGCGTGCTAGCGAGGCCCGCGGACGAAACAAAACGAAAAAAGGCGATACCGCGTCGAGATGCTCTGGCGGGCGCTAACGGGAAACATCAGTGCCATCCCAACCACGGGCCTCGAGCGCCCTCCGGAGCACACCACCATGAACTTTTTTCGTCGCTGGCACGCCCACCACGAGTTCCATCACCACTTTGGCCACGGCCATCACGGCCATCACGGCCATCATTTCGGCCGCCATGCTGATGGCTTCGCCCACCTCCTCATGGCCCGAGTCGGCGCCAAGCTGGACCTGGACAACGAGCAGCAGCGCCGCTTCGCCAGCTGGATCGAGATGATCCAGAACCAGCGCGATGCCATGAAGGGCATGGCCCGCGGCCCCGAGCTGGTCGGCCTGATCGCCGGCGAGCAGTTCCCGCGCGAGTCGGCCCAGCAACTGCTGGATGCCAAGCTCGACGCAGTGCGCGCTGCCGGCCCCGGTCTCATAGCCGCCTTCGCCGAGTTCTTCGACTCGCTGGACAACGAGCAGCGCCAGGTGCTGCGCTTCATGATGCGGCGCTTCAGCCACTCGCGCCGCCACGGCGACGCGGCGAACGCGTGATGGACGTCCACTGCGGCAAGCAGCCGCGAGGTCGTTTTGCGCCCCACATCGACCGCAACCGCTGCGAGGGCAAGGGCGACTGCGTGGCCGTCTGCCCCTTCAACGTCTTCACGCTGGGCAAGCTGGCGCCCGAGCAGCGCCAGGACCTGAGCCTGTTCGGCAAGCTGCGCGGCATGGCCCACGGCTGGGAGCAGGCCTTCACGCCCAATGCCGAGGCCTGCGAAGCCTGCGGCCATTGCGTCAGCGCTTGTCCCGAGAAGGCCATCACCCTGGTGCGGGTCAACAAGGGCCTGTGAACGCTATGGCGATGGGTCGCGAAGGCACGCTGCCAGGTGCCAATCCAGGCGCGCCGTGCCGCCCGCACTCGCGTGCGGGCAAGGGGCGCAACGCCGAGTGGCCCCTGGCAGCGCGCCTTCCCGAAGGGTTGAGGCCAGACAGGCCGCGCGCGGCGTTGCAATTGCTCGTCGGGTGTACAACCCGACTCCGCATTGCGCCTTGCTCGCGGCCTGTCTGGCCTCAACGCGACCCATTGCCATAGCGTTCACAGGCCCCACCTCCATGCACCGACTGCTGCTGATCGACGACGACGAGGCCCTCGCCGGGCCTCTGACCCAATACCTGGCCCGCTTCGACCTGCAACTCGAGGCCGTGACCCGGCCCAGCGCCGCGCTGGAGCGGCTGGCGGCCGAGCGCTTCGATGCGCTGATCCTCGACGGCATGCTGCCCGAGATGGACGGCTTCGAGTTCTGCAAGCGCCTGCGCGGCGGCAACGATGCCTGGCGCGACATGCCCATCTTGATGCTGACCGCACGCGGTGACCTGACCGACCGCGTGGTCGGCCTGGAGCTGGGTGCCGACGACTACCTGCCCAAGCCCTTCGAGCCGCGCGAACTGGCCGCACGGCTGCAGACCATCCTGCGCCGCACGCGCTTTGCGCCGCCGGCCGCGCCCGTGGTTGCCGTGGTGAGCACGAGGCTTTGCTTCGAGGGCCTGGAGATCGACACCACGCGCCGCGAGGTCACGTGCGCAGGCGGTCTGATCGAGCTGACCGGCACCGAGTACGAACTGCTGCTGATGCTGGCCCGCGAGCCCGGCAAGGTGTTCTCGCGCGACGACATCCTGAACCGCCTGCGTGGCCAGGAGGCCGAGCTGTTCACGCGCGCCGTCGACATCCTCGTCAGCCGCCTGCGCCGCAAGCTGGAGCCGCTGGCCGCGCTGAAGACGCTGCGCAATGCCGGCTACTGCTTCGCGCTGCCCGAGAAGCAGGCATGAAGCAGCATCCCTACGACCACCGCTGGCGCGAGCGCTGGGAGCGCAAGAAGGCCAAGCGGGCCCGTCGCATGGGCCGCGACTGGGACTACCGCTGGCGGGTGCGCCACCGCTGGCACCAGCGCTGGCACCACCAGCACAGGCGCTTCAAGCATTCGCTGGGGGCGCGGCTGATCGCCATCTTCATCGTGCTGGCCTGCGTCAGCAGCACCATCCTGTGGGCCTGCATGGGCAGCCCTTACGGCCTGTTGTGGGCCGTGCCGGCCCTGCTGGTCGTCACGGGTTTTGCCTTCGGCATGATCCGCCACATGGTCTGGCCCCTGCATGCCCTGGCCCTCGGCGCCGAGGCCTTTCGCCGCGGCGAGTTCTCGCACCGCGTGCCCGTCATCCATGGCGACGAGATCGGCGACCTGGCCGTGCGCTTCAACCAGATGGCGGCCGACATCCAGGCCATGCTGGACGGCAAGCGCGCCCTGCTGCTGGCTATCAGCCACGAGCTGCGCAGCCCACTGACGCGGGCCCGCCTGCATGCCGAGCTGGTGGGCGAGGGCGAGTCGCGCGACGCGCTGCTGGACGAGCTGGCGCAGATGCGCGACCTCATCACGGCCCTGCTGGAAAGCGAGCGCCTGGGCAGCGGGCACAGCGCGCTGCAGCTGTCGGACTGTGATCTGGCTGCGCTGGCGCGGGAGCATGCACAAGCGGGCCTGGAGCTGCACGTCGAACCTGATCTGCCGGCGCTGAAACTGGACCGGCTGCGCGTGCAGCTGTGCCTGCGCAATCTCGTGCAGAACGCGCTGCGGCACAACGATGCGACGCGCGGGCCCGTGCAGCTCAGCCTGGTTCGCGAGGGCTCGGGCGTGCGCCTGACGGTGCGTGATTTCGGCCCGGGCGTGCCGGCCGGGTCGCTGGCTCAGCTGGGCCAGCCCTTCTACCGACCGGACGAGGCGCGCACCCGCCATGGCGGCGGTGTGGGCCTGGGCCTGTGCCTGTGCCGGCTGGTGGCCGAGGCCCATGGCGGCAGGCTGGAGCTGCGCAATGCCGAACCGGGCTTCGAGGCGTCCGTTCGATTCGCTTAAGGCGGGACGCGGTCGAACCAGGGCTGGGCCGCTTCCAGTTCGACCGCCAGTTGCAGCAGCAGGCCGTCCTCGCCGGGTGCGGCGACGAACTGCACACCCAGCGGCAGGCCGTCGCTCGTCCAGTGCATAGGCAGGGACATGGCCGGCGTGCCGGTCAGGTTGGCGAGCTGGGTGAAGGGCACATGGCGCAGGCTGTCGGTGGCCATCTGCTGCACGACACCGTCCAGCAGGCCGGCGCGCTTGAGCAGGCCCAGCAGCCCCGTGGCGCGCAAGGCGCCCAGTACGGCGAGTTGGGCCGGCGGCGGGTCGCCGGTGCCGTGCAGTACCGGTGGCGAGGCCAGGGTCGGCGTCAGATAGAGGTCGTAGCGCGAGTGCAGGGCGGCGAGGCTGCGGGCGTAGTCGTTCCAGCGCAGCAGCTCTGCCGTCAGCTTCTCGGCGCTGGAAGCGCGACCGAGGGTCGCAATCAACCGCGTCAGCGGCTCGAAGTCGGCTTCGCGGCCGCCCTGGGCGACGGCGCGGCTCAGTGCGGCTGGCACCTGGCCGAAGTAGATGTGCAGAAAGCTGTTGGCCAGGGCGCGGCCGTCGAGGTCGGGCCGCGCCGGCTCGACCACATGGCCCAGCCCCTGCAGCAGCGAGACGGTGCGCTCGACCGCGAGGCGAGCCTCGTCGTGCACGGGCTCGCCGATGGGCGAGTCGGCGCACCAGGCGATGCGCAAGCGGCGCAGCGGTGAGCGCATCTGGTCTACGAAGCGCGTGGTCGGCGAGGGCAGGGCGATGGCATCGCCCGGTTCGGGGCCGCTGAGAACGTCCAGCGCCAGGGCCGTGTCGCGCACGCTGCGAGAAATGACGCCCTCGCTGCAGGCGCCGAACCAGATCTCGCCCTGGCCCGGACCGACCGACACGCGACCGCGCGAGGGCTTGAGGCCCACCAGACCGCAGCAGGCGGCCGGGATGCGGATGGAGCCACCGCCGTCATTGCCCGCGGCCATGGGCACGACACCCGCAGCCACGGCCGCCGCCGAGCCACCGCTGCTGCCGCCGGGCGTGCGCGTTGCGTCCCAGGGGTTGCTGCTGCGACCGAAGGCCAGCGGGTCGGTGACGCCCTTGAGACCCAGCTCGGGCGCATTGGTCTTGCCAAAGATGACGACGCCGGCGTCCAGCGCGCGACGCACGGTATGCGCATGTTCACGCGGCGGGGGCAGGGTGGCCAGTGCGCGGCTGCCCCAACTGGTGGGCACGCCGGCGTAGTCCTGGGCCACGTCCTTGATCAGCCAGGGCACGCCGGCCAGCGGGCCTTGGCCGACGCCTCGCGCCAGTTGGGCGCGGGCTTCGGCTTCCATCAGCCGGCAGACGGCGTTGAGGCGGGGCTGGACTTCGGCCAGGCGGCCGAGAGCCAGGTCGAGAAGCGTTTCGGCCTTGACTCGACCTGCTGCCACTTCCGCAGCCAGCGAAGTTGCATCGTGACGGCGATAAGTGGCGAAGTCCATGCGGCTTATGTGAACAGGTGTTCGCCGGCGTTCTGACTGCGCCGGCCCGCGGGCCTCGCGCAGAGCGCGAGGTGCTCTCCTGCGTTCCGCAGGTGGTCACATGAACAGATGTTCGCCCGCATTCTCACCGCCGAGGATCACGTAGTTGACCCTCTTCAGGTCTGCCAGCTGCGTGCCGCCCGCATACGAGATCGAGCTCTGCAGGTCCTCCTGCATCTCGCGCAGCGTGTCGGCGAACTTGCCCTTGACCGGCTCCAGGATGCGCTTGCCCTCGACGTGGCGGTACTCGCCCTTGTTGAAGTCCGACGCCGAGCCGTAGTACTCCTTGTAGAGCTTGCCGTCGACCTCGACGGTGGTGCCGGGCGACTCCTCATGGCCGGCGAACAGCGAGCCGATCATCACCATGGAAGCGCCGAAGCGCACGCTCTTGGCGATGTCGCCGTGGTGGCGGATGCCGCCGTCGGCCACGATGGGCTTGGTGGCCACGCGCGAGCACCACTTCAGCGCCGACAGCTGCCAGCCGCCGGTGCCGAAGCCGGTCTTGAGCCGCGTGATGCAGACCTTGCCCGGGCCGACGCCGACCTTGGTCGCGTCCGCGCCCCAGTTCTCCAGGTCGATGACGCCTTCGGGCGTGCCGACATTGCCGGCGATGACGAAGGTCTCGGGCAGCTTGTGCTTGATGTGGCCGATCATGCGCTGCACGCTCTCGGCATGGCCGTGGGCGATGTCGATGGTCAGGTAGTCGGCGCCGACGCCCTCGGCGGCCAGCTTGTCGACCAGCTCATAGTCCGCCGGCTTGACGCCGACGCTGAGCGACACCAGCAGGCCCTTGTCGCGCATGTCCTTGGCATAGGCCAGGCTGTCGAGGTCGAAGCGGTGCATCACGTAGAAGTAGCCCTCGCGGGCCAGCAGCTCGGTGATGGGCTCGTCCACCACGGTCTTCATGTTGGCCGGCACGACCGGCAGCTTGAAGCGGTGCGGGCCGAACTGCACGGAGGTGTCGCAGTCGGAGCGGCTGTCCACGCGGCACTTGCGCGGCAGCAGCAGGATGTTGTCGTAGTCGAAGATTTCCATGGTTCAAGTTCACAGTGCGGCGCGCGTTCGTGCAGTGCGCGACCTGGGCTGCGAGCGCTTGACTTGGCTCTGCCGGCTTCCTGCCGCCTGTTTCAAGCGGGCAAAAAAAACCGGACGCCAAAATTTGGGCCCGGTGATTGATTCTACGCAGTTGGCGTGGCCAGTGAGGCCAGGCTGAAATGCACTGGCAGGCCGCGGGCCAAAGCGGCCTTGACCATCATGTCGGCGCCAGCCGATTTGGCGCCCATGCGCAGCAGCAGGTCACAGCGTTCCAGCAGAGCCTGGGCGTTGGGGTGGAAGAAGCGGTCCCAGGTCGCGTCGCCGCGTTGGCCGCCCGCAGCTTCGATGAGGGGCAGGGCGATCCATTCGCCGAGCACAGGCACATGGCCCATCGCCGCGACCTTCAGGGCGGCGTCCTGCATGGCCTGCACATTGGCGGCGATGGCGTCCTCGCGGTCGTCGGTGCCGCTGCGATAGGGGCCGGCGATGAAGACGAGCAACGGCCCTGGCCGCGGCGGTGGGCCGAAGAGATGCCGTTCAGCCCAGCGCAGCAGCATGATCGTCTTTGCATCGACGATCTCCCCGGCCTCGACCTGGCGGATTGCCTCGTCGAACCCGAGCTCGAAACGGGCGATGTCTTCACCCTCGTCGACCAGGCCGCCGCCTTCGCCGACCAGGTCGCCGTCTTCGTACTCGGCCGCGAAGAAATGAACCTTCTCCGTCACCGAACCCGGGCTCATGTAGGACTCGAACAGCGGCTGCACTTCGCGCAACTCCACGCCCGCCTCCTGTTCGGCCTCGGCGCGGATGCAGCTGACGGGGTCGTTCTCGTCCAGCAGCCCGGCGACCACTTCCACCATCAGCTGCTGCCAGCCATTCACGAAGACGGGGTAGCGGAACTGCCGCGTCAGCAGCACGCGCCGGCGAGCGCGTTGGTAGAGCAGGATGCAGGCGCCGTTGCCGCGGTCATAGGTCTCGCGGTCCTGGGTCTGCCACTGGCCGTCGCTGCGCAGGAATTCGAAGCGGGTGGTCTTCAGCGTGTACCAGTTGTCGGACAGCAGGCGCTCCTGCTGAACGCGGACGCGTTCGGGCAGGGGCAGATCGGCGATACGTGATTCGGTCTGGATTTGCATGATGTTTCTTGATTTGAAAATAAATCATGCACAATCAAGCAAAACCATGCAACCCCACAGATGCTGACCGAACAACGCCATCTGGCCATCCTGGAAGAACTGCAGCTCAACGGCCGGGTGCTGGCCCGCGAGCTGGCGGAACGCCTGCAGGTGTCGGAGGACACCATCCGCCGTGACCTGCGCGAACTGTCCACTCGCGGCGCGCTGCAGCGCGTGCATGGCGGCGCGCTGCCCCTGTCGCCGGCCCTGGCGAATCTGGCGCGACGCGGCACGATTGCGGTCGACGAGAAGCAGGCGCTGGGGCGGCATGCGGCCTCGCTGATCGCCGACGGCCAGCTCGTCTTTGTCGACGGCGGCACCAGCACGCTGGCCATGGTCCAGCAACTGCCGGCGACTCTGCGTGCCACGGTGGCCACCCACAGCCCCGTCATCGCCGCGGCGCTGATCGAACATCCGACGGTGGAAGTGCTGATGCTGGGCGGGCGCCTCTTCAAGCATTCCGGCGTGGCCATCGGCGCAGGCGTGGCCCAGGCCATCCAGTCGCTGCGGGCCGACTGCTATTTCCTTGGCGTGACGGGTGTGGAAGCCGGCTTTGGCCTGTCCACCGGCGACGCCGAGGAGGCCCAGGTCAAGGCCCTGCTGATGGCCAGCGCCGCCGAGACGGTGCTGATGGCCAGCAGCGACAAGCTGGGCAAGGTCTCGCCTTTTCGCGTGGCGCCGCTGTCGGCTCTGTCCACCCTCATCGTCACGCCGCAGGCCGACCCGGCACAGCTCGACGCGCTGCGCCTGCCGGGCCTGGACGTGCAGCTCAGTGGTTGAAGAACTTGCGGTGGATGCGCCGTGTCGTCTGCCAGACGGCCAGCAGCACGATGGGAATGGCCGCGCCGGCTGCGAGTTCGGGCTGCACCGGCAGCCAGCCTTCGGCCTTCAGGGCCTTGAAGAAGTACAGCAGCAGGCTGACGACGTAATAGGTGATGGCCGCGATGGACAGGCCCTCGACGGTGGCCTGCATGCGCAGCTGGGTGGCCTGGCCGCTGTTGAGCTGGGCCAGCAGCTGCTGGTTTTGCGCCTCGGTGGCGATGTCCACCCGCGTGCGCAGCAGCGCGCTGGCGCGTGAGATGCGCTGCGACAGCCCGGCCAGGCGCTGGGCCGTTGCGTTGACCGTCGCCATGGCCGGCGAGAGTCGGCGCTGCATGAATTCGCCCAGGCTCTGCGTGCCGGCCACCTTGCCTTCGTGCAGCTCGTCGATGCGTGCCTCGACGATGGCCTGGTAGGCCTGGGTGGCGGCGAAGCGGTATTGGTGCGAGGCCGTCGCATGCTCGATGCGCGCGGCCGTCGAGATCAGGTCGTCCAGCAGCTCGGCTTCCGATGCGCCGCGTGTCTCCAGCCGTGCGGTGATGTTGGCCAGTGTTGCCTCCACCTCGGCCAGCGTGCCGCCCAGCGACTTGGCCGCCGGCAGGCCGCGCAGGGCCATCAGGCGGTAGGTCTCCAGCTCCAGCAGGCGCTGGCAGATGCGACCGGCGCGAGTCTCGGGCGTGCCGGGCTCGGCCAGCACGACGATGTGCTCGAAGCCGGTGGCGCGCAGGCAGAAGTCCGTCACCACCAGCGAATGGCCGCCCATGGTCGACGCGACGACGGCATGGGCGCCGAACCAGTCGCGGGCTTCGGCGAGCGCGCTGGGCGCGAAGGTCAGCGGGCGCTCGATCATGACGAGCTTGATGGCCGCAAAGGTGCGACCCGGAATGCGACCCAACCAGTCGCCGGGAGCGCGCAGGGCCAGGCTGTCCAGGGTCTGGGCACTGGCGACCGCGTCGGCGGGCAGCGGCTGCACCACCGCATAGCGCGTGAACTCGGCATGGCGCTCCCACTTCAGCGAGAACTCGCCGCAGCGCAGGCGCAGGAAGTTGGCGTTCAGCGCTTCGAGGGCCAGATCGTGCTGGCCGGGCAACTGGCGCAGATGGGCATGCTCGTCCCTGCGGCTGACACCGTCGTTCAGCACGGCGATGTGCACGATGACGGCCGGCAGGCGGATGCGCGCCGGTGGCCGGGCGTGCACCTCGTTGTGCAGGGCCAGGCGCAGGGCATCGTCGGGCGGGAGCAGGCTGTCTTCGTGCATGGGTCCCCAGGCTAGTGCCTAGATGAGGCGATGGTGCGGCTCTATAAAATTTCAGGCTTCGTACATCAGCAGGGCGTCCTCCACATGCAAGCTTCATTCCCGCCCGTCGTCATTTCCGGCACCGGCATCTACCGCCCGCCCCACGTCATCACCAATGCCGAGCTGGTCGAGGCCTTCAACGCCTACGCCGACCTGCAGAACGCCGAGCACGCCACGGCCATCGCCGCCGGCGAGCGCACCGCCCTGACACATTCCAGCGTCGAGTTCATCGAGAAGGCTTCGGGCATCAAGCAGCGCTATGTCATCGACAAGGACGGCGTGCTGGACCCGAAACGCATGTACCCGCGCTTCGCACCGCGCGGCGACAGCGAGATCTCGCTGATGGCCGAGATTGCCGTCGTGGCCGCCAGGCAGGCCCTGGAGCAGGCCGGCAAGTCCGGCGCCGACATCGACGCCGTGCTCTGCTCCAGCGCCAACATGCAGCGCGCCTACCCAGCCATGGCGGTCGAGATCCAGCAGGCCTTGGGTGCCGGCGGCTACGGCTTCGACATGAATGTGGCCTGCTCCTCGGCCACGTTTGCCCTGGAGCAAGCCTTCAACGCGGTGCGCTCGGGTGCTTCCAAATGCGTGCTCGTGGTCAACCCCGAGATCACCTCGGCCCACCTCGAGTGGCGCGACCGCGACTGCCACTTCATCTTCGGCGACGTCTGCACGGCCCTCATCGTCGAGCGCGCTGAAGACGCCACCGGGCCCGACCAATGGGAGATCCTGGGTACCCAGCTGGCCACGCAGTTCAGCAGCAACATCCGCAACAACTTCGGCTTCATGAACCGCGCCGAAGACCGCGATCCCGCCGACCGCGACCTGACCTTCTACCAGGAGGGCCGCAAGGTCTTCAAGGAAGTCGTGCCCATGGCTGCGGCTCATATCGAGGCCCATCTGCACAAGCTGGGCCTGGAGCCGACGCAGATGCGCCGCTACTGGCTGCACCAGGCCAACCAGGGCATGAACCAGCTCGTCATCAAGAAGCTGGTCGGTGCCGACGCTGGCGACGACGTCGCGCCGCTGATCCTGAACGAATACGCCAACACCGCCTCGGCCGGTTCCATCATCGCCTTCCACGAGCACCGGGCCGATCTCAAGGCCGGCGAGGCCGGCGTCATCTGCTCCTTCGGCGCGGGCTATTCCATCGGCAGCGTCGCCGTGAAGAAGCGCTGAGCGTGGCCGCCGGCCGTTCGGTTATCTTTCAGCTCCCATTGCCTCTGGGGATGATCATGAATCGACAACTCGTGGCCGGTCTCGCTCTGGCGCTCGTGGCCGGCCTGGCTCAAGCCCAGGCACCCAAGCAGTTCGAATTCAGGGTCGCCGAGGTCGGCTCGCACATCCTGGGCACAGCGGGCCGAGCCGACGGCCTGCCGCTGAACCGCCGCTATGCAGAACTTGACGCCAGCGAGAAGGCCAAGGTCAGGGCCAACTACGAAGCCATGCCGGCGGGCGATGAGCCGCCTTATCCCGCCGAAGGGCTGCTGCCGGTCTTCAAGGCCGTGCAGACGGCCAAGCAGGCGTCGCTGGGCCAGCTGACGCTGGTGGCCGACGTGGACAGCGCCGGCAAGGTCAGGCATGTGGACACCTTCGGCAAGGTCGATGCCGAATTCGCGCGTTTTGCAGCACGGGTGCTGGCGGCCACGCCCTTCAAGCCGGGCCGCTGCGCCGGCAAGCCCTGCAATATGCAGTACGTGCTGAAGATGCAGATCGCCGGCCTGTAGGCGGCTAGGGCCTGTTGACGCTACGGCAATGGGCCGCGCAGGCCCGCCGCAAGGGGCCAATCTAGACGCAGCGCGCCGCCCGCACTCGCGTGCGGGCCAGGGCTGCAACAACGAGTGGTCCCTTGCGGCGGGCCTGCCCGAAGGGTTGAGGCCAGAAAGGCCGCATGCTGTGTTGCAGATCCGCGCTGGGTCGACACCCAGCTTGCGGTCTGCTGTCGTGCCTGCGGCCTTTCTGGCCACAACGCGACCCATCGCCGTAGCGTTAACAGGCCCTAAAAGCGCAGCGACAGCCCCACCGTCCAGGCCCAGTCGGGCGTGTTGTGGTTCAGGCCGCGGAACACTGCCGTGTCCAGCTGCACATCGTTGGTCATCTGCCAGGCCACCCCCGTGCCCGCCGTGACGACATGGCCGCCGTTGCGGGCCGAGGCCAGTTGCTGGCCGGCAATCTCGGCAAAGCCGTGCAGCTTGTCGCCCAGCGGGATGCCGAGGCTGGCAGACAGCACGGCGGCCGTGTAGCGCTGGTCGGCATCATTGCGGTCCGTGAGGACGCCAGCCATGGTGCCGAGGGAAAAGCCCGCGGGCAGCTCCCATTGCGCCAGGAAACTCAGGCTGGGCCTCAGGCCGTGGCCCTTGAAGATGCCACTGCCCGTGGGTGTCTTCACGTCGACCAGCACACCCAGGCCGGGCTTGCCCTCGTCGCCATCCTGCAGCTGCCATTTGAAGCCCAGGCCCAGGTCGCCGCGGCCGCTGGCGTCGGGGTTGCGCTGGTGCAGGGCGCCGTCGCTGTCCAGCCTCAGCTCGAGGTCATGGCCCAGCCCCAGGCGCAGCAGCGTCGGCGTCGAGCGCAGCCGTGACGAGCCGTCGCGCTGCCAGGCGCCGCTGGTCTCGAGCTGGAATCGGCCGGCGGCCATCACGTCGGGGCCGTTGGTGAAGTCGGGGCGATCGGGCGAGATCGCGTCGTCACCGGCCTGGGCGGCGGTGCTGGCGGCGAGCAGGAGCAGCAGGGCAAGTCTCATGCGGTCCACTCTAGCGGCTGAGCTATCGTGGCGACCATGTCTTCCCTTTCATTTTTCTGGCACGACTACGAGACCTTCGGCCGCGTGCCCCGCCGCGACCGCCCGGCCCAGTTCGCCGGCCTGCGCACCGATGCCGAGCTCAACGAGATCGGCGAGCCGCTGATGCTGTACTGCCAGCCGGCGCCCGACTACCTGCCCGACCCCGAGTCCTGCCTGCTGACGGGCATCCTGCCCCAGCATTGCCTGCAGCAGGGCGTGCCCGAGCATGAATTCGCCGCGGCCATCGAGACGGTGCTGGCCCTGCCGGGCACCATCGGCGTGGGCTACAACAGCATCCGCTTCGACGACGAGGTGACGCGCCATCTGTTCTGGCGCAACCTCATCGACCCCTATGGCCGCGAATGGCAGAACGGCTGCGGCCGCTGGGATTTGCTGGACGTGGTGCGCTGCGCCTACGCGCTGCGCCCCGACGGACTGGAATGGCCCAAGCACGAGGACGGCCGCCCCAGCTTCAAGCTCGAACACCTGACCATCGCCAACGGCGTGGCCCACGAGGCGGCCCACGATGCGCTGTCCGACGTGCGTGCCACCGTGGCCCTGGCACGCAAGCTGCGCAACGCCCAGCCCAAGCTGTGGGACTTCTGCGTCAAGCTGCGCAGCAAGCAGGCGGTGTGGGATGAGATTGGCATCGGCAAGCCCTTCCTGCACATCTCCGGCATGTACGGCCCCGAGCGCGGCTGCATCGCCATGGTCTGGCCGCTGGCGCCGCACCCGACCAACAAGAACGAGCTCATCGTCTGGGACTGCGCGGTGGACCCGGCGGAGCTCCTGACGCTGAATGCCGCCGCCATCCGCGAGCGCATGTTCACCAAGCAGGAGGCCCTGCCCGAGGGCGTCACGCGCCTGCCCATCAAGACCATCCACGTCAACAAATCGCCCATCGTCATCGGCAATCTGAAGACGCTCAGCCCGGCCATGGCCGAGCGCTGGGGCCATGACCTCGACGCACAGCAGGCCAACGCCCAGCTGCTGGCCGAGAAGGGGCGGCTGCTGGACGGCCTGTGGCTGGACGTCTTCCAGCGCGAGCCTTTCGCGCCGGCCGATGTCGATGAGGACCTTTACGGCGGCTTCATCGGCAACGACGATCGCCGCACGCTGAACCGTGTGCGCACCACGCCGCCCGAGCAGCTCACCGAGCGTGCGGCCCAGGGCAAGCTGGCCTTCCAGGACGGGCGCCTGGATGAGCTGGTGTTCCGCTGGCGCGCCCGCAACTTCCCGCAGAGCCTGTCGGCCGAGGAGACCGAGCGTTGGCAGGCCCATCTGGCCGCGCGCCTGCATGAAGGCGAGGGCGGTGCGCAGACGCTGTCGGCCTTCATGGAGCGCATCGACCAGTTGGGTGAGGCGGCGGACGAGCGCGGTGAGGCGATCCTGTCGGCGCTGTATGACTACGCGGAGCAAATCGCGCCCTGAAGCCGGTTTCTCCTCAGCTTTGGTGAGGCCGGCACAGGCGGCTTGAGATCACCATGGGCCTTCCGCAAGGAGAGCCCCATGACGACGACTGCATCCACCGCCGCCCAGCAGACCGCCGCGGCCGCGTCCATCGCGAACGCCAGCCAGGGCCGGCCGTCGATGGACAAGATCATCGTCGCCATCCACGGCATCGGCAGCCAGCTGCGCAGCGACACCATCCGCTCGGTGGCGCGCCGCTTTGGCGAACGGGCCGACCCGCCGCTGCCCGTCATGCCGCTGGGCTATTTCAATCTGGGGTCGGCGGCGACGGTGCGCATCAGCCGCCTGGATGCCCATGAGGATGACGAGCTGTCGCGCATCGGCTTTGCCGAGGTCTACTGGGCCGACATCCCCGGCCAGGTCGTCAAGGCCAACGACACGCTGGAAGAGACCAAGGCCTGGGGCCATACAGTGGTCAGCCGTGCCGAATCGCAGTACCGCCGGGAGGTGCCCGACGGCCATCTGAAGCGTGAAGACTTCCAGCTCGGCACCGGCGTCGTCGACGAGATCGTCGAGACCGTGGGGGTGCTGGAGAAGCTGCTGGCCGTGCTCGCCCACATGGGCATCTTCAAGTTCGAACTGGCCCCGCTGCTGCGCGACTATGTGGGCGACGTCCAGCTCGTCACCGACTTCCCCTACTACCGCCAGAAGATCCTGCACCGCTTCCACAGCGCGCTGGCCCAGATCGTGGCGACCTTCCGGCAGGCCTGCCCTGGTTGCGACCCCGAGATCCACATCGTCGCGCACAGCGAGGGCACCGTCATCAGCTTCCTCGGCCTGCTCGAAGCCCTGGCCGGCCGCCCCGTCGTCGACCCCGACAACCCGACCGGCGCGGCGGTTGACGACGGCTGGATCCGCTTCGTGCGCGGCTACATGACCATCGGCTCGCCCATCGACAAGCACATCGTGCTGTGGCCATCGCTGTGGCGCGACCTCGACCTCCAATCCAGCGTCGCTGGCGGGCGCGTGCTCTTCGGCGACGCCAAGGGGCCGCGCCTGGTACTGGGGCAGAAGATCAAATGGCGCAACTACTACGACCTCGGCGACCCCATCGGCTTCAAGCTCGATTCGGCCGTGGGTTTCCTGAAGGAGGAGGGCTGCGAGGCCTTCGAGTTTGGCAGCGAGCATGACCACGGCTTCAGCCGCTACTGGTTGCCGGGCAAGGCGCACAACGACTACTGGAACGACCCCGAGGTCTTCGGCCATTTCATCGATGAGGTGGTGCTGCCGGACCCGGCGGTGAAAGCCAAGGTGCCGGCCAGCAACTGGCTCATCGACCGCGTGAGCCTGGCCATCCCTTACGTCGCGAGCTTCCTGCTGCTGGTGGCCGCCGTCTTCCTGCTCTACAAGGGCGTCACCGAGGCGAAGGCGAGCTTCGATCGGCTGCCGCTGCAGATCCTGCTGATGAGTGGCCTGCTGATGGGCATCACCGCCGCCGCCCGGCTGCCGCGGCTGGTGCACACCGGTGGCCTGCGGTGGCATCTGGCAGCTGTGCTCGCCTTCCTGGCAGGGGCTCTGCCGTTCTTCCACTGGCTGCCGCCGGGGCCGGCGCATTTCCTGGGTGGTGCGCTGACCGGCATCGTGCCGGCTGGCGACTCCGATGCCGCCGGCCGGCTGGCCGTCATCGCCGCGGCCGCGGTGATCGCCCTCAGCGGCTGGCTGCTGCCGCGCAAGCCCAACTGGGGGCGCCGCTGCCTGGTCCTGGTCGGCACTGTCGTGATTGCCTTCCTGGTGGGCTCGCGGCTGCTCGGGGCCGAAGCGGCCGGCGCGCCACCGGCCTGGCCGGTCCTGCTCGCTGGCGCGGCCTTCCTCTACCTGTGGTGGCTGGCCATCCTGATCTTCGACCTCAGCTTCATCTGGCACCGCTACATCCGCCGTTCGGTCGCGGTCGACACGCTGAAGCAATGGAAGCGCGGGCACGATGCGCGGCCGAATCCCAAGATGGGCCTGGGCGCGCCGGTGCCGCCCCCGGCTGCCAAGACGGCGAACTAGCGCTTCAGGTATTTGTCGCGCAGCGCCGTCTGCCGATCGCTGAGCTCCACCTCGCGGCCCTGCATGAAGACGCGCTCGATGCGCGTCGTCGGTTCCAGCGGGTTGCCGTCGGCCACGAAGAGATTGGCCAGCTTGCCGACCTCGATCGAACCCAGCCTGTCGGCGATGCCGAGGATCTGGGCCGGGTAGAGCGTGACCGCCTTCAAGGCCTCGTCGTCGCTGAGGCCGAAGGCGCGGGCGTGGGCGGCCTCGAAGGGCAGGTTGCGCTCGTTGGTCGAGTCGCGGCCGCCGTCGGCGATGCAGTAGCGCACGCCGGCCGCGGCCAGCTGGGCCGGCAGGCTGAACAACGCGTCCGGCGGGTCGTCGCGGCGCATGGGCAGGCGCAGCAGGCCGTCGACGATGACGGGCACCTGTCGCTCGCGCAGCGTGTCGGCCACGCGCCAGGCATCGGCGCCGCCGCTGATGATGAGCTTGAGGCCATGGCGGGCCGCGAAATCCAGCGCGAAGCGGATCTGCGCGAGGTCGTCGGCATGCATGACGACCGGCCGCACCGGCACCGCGCCGGGCGTGGCCGGCAGCACCGGGCGCATGGCTTCCCAGCGCGTGTCGATGGGCATGGTCGGGTCGGCCGCGCGGGCCAGGGCATAGGCCTGGGCCTGCTCGAAGCTGTCGTCCAGCAGCTTGAGCCGGGCCTCGGTGGACTTGCGGATCTCGGCGAGTCGTGCCTCGGGCTGGTTGGGAAAGAGGGCGCTGTTCAACCGCAGCCGCGGCACGGCGATATGCAGGCCGACCTCGGGGATGAGGGCCATGTCCTGCCAGTTCCAGCCTTCCAGCTGCAGCAGGGCCGAGGTGCCGGCAATGAGGCCGGTGCGGCCCGCCTCGGGCACGGACAGGGCTGCCAGCACGCCGCCGGCGCGGGTGATGGGCAGCAGGTCGCTGTCGGCATTGAAGGCGACCAGGGCGCGGGCGTTGGGGTTCAGTGCGCCGGTCTCGCTGCTGTCCATGGACGCGTTGACCGAGCGGATCTCGGCCAGGCCGAGGCTGGTGTTGGCCGCCACCATGCCCGGGTAGACATGGCGGCCGCCGAGGTCGACGGTCTTGGCGCCGGCGGGGGCGGCCAACTCGGCACCACCGATCGCGCGGATCTTGCCAGCTTCGATCAGCAGGCTGCCGTTGGCGATGACGGGGCCGCTGACCGTGTGGACGGTGGCGTTGCGCAGCAGCAGGGGCTCGCGCTGCGGCGGAGGTGGCGTGTTGGGCGTGGCCTGGGCGGCGAGGGCGGCGGCAGCCAGGGCGGTGATGAGAGCGAGCTTCATGTCAGTACGCATCCACGGTGCATTCATGCCAGGCGTCGCCGCCGAAATAGCTTTCGCGGTCACGGTTGGCTTCGTGCAGCCAGCGCTGCAGTTCGAGCTGATCCAACGCAGCGCTCACGGGCGTTGCCGGCCTTCCCTCAGGAGGTGCTGCTGCCTTGGCACGCTCGGGCAAGGCCAGGGCGACCAGGCGGGCACGTTCGGCGCGGTCGCGTTCGCGCAGCTGCGCGTCCTCGCCACGGTCGAAGTAGCGCCGGCCGTCGATCCAGGTCTGTTCGGCCCTGGCGGCGCTGGACAAGGGGTTGGCGCTCCAGATGACGAAGTCAGCGTCCTTGCCCACTTCCAGGGAGCCGACGCGTTTGTCAATGCGCAACTGCCTGGCGGAGTTGATGGTCACGAACTTCAACGCCTCGGCCTCGTTCATGCCCCAGTCCTTGCCGCCATAGCGCAGCGCCTTGGCGGCCTCGGTGTTGAGGCGTCGCGCCAGCTCGTCACTGTCCGAATTGAAGCTGGTCAGCACGCCGGCCTTGCGCGTCATCGCGCCGCTGTAGGGAATGGCGTCCTGCACCTCGACCTTGTAGCCCCACCAGTCCGAGAAGCCCGAGGCGCCGGCGCCGATGGACGCGATCTCGGGCGCGACCTTGTAAGCCTCCAGCACATGCTGGAAGGTCGCGACGTCCAGGCCGAACTCCTTGGCCACGGCGATGAACATCAGGATCTCGTCGGCGCGGTAGCTGTGGATGTGGATGGCGCGCTTCTTCTCCAGCAGCTCGACCAGGGTGTCCATCTGCAGGTCGCGGCGCGTGTGCGGGTCGGCCTTGCGGTGCTCGCGGTAGACCTGGGCGGCCAGGAAGGCGTCGCGCATGACCTGCTCCACGCCCATGCGCGTGGCCGGGTAGCGTGGGTCGGCGTCGGCCGCCGCGGGGAAGTTGGCGCGCTTGACGTTCTCGCCCAGCGCGAACTTGATGCCGGGCTGCGCACCCTCGAACTTCAGCGCCTCGGCGTCCAGCCCCCAGCGGAGCTTGATGATCTGGTTCTGGCCGCCGATGGCATTGGCCGAGCCGTGCAGCAGATTGGCGCTGGTCACGCCGCCGGCAAGCTGGCGGTAGAGGCTGATGTCGGTGGCGTCCACCACGTCGCCGATGCGCACTTCGGCCGTCACCGAGTGGGCGAACTCGTTGATGCCGCGGTTGATGGCGGTGTGGGAGTGGGCATCGATGATGCCGGGCGTCAGATGCTTGCCTGCGGCGTCGATGACGACAGCACCGCTCGGTGCGGTCAGGCCCTTGCCGATGGCGGCGATGCGGCCGTCGCGCACCAGCAGGTCGGTCGCTTCGAGATTGCCGGCGGCGGCGCTGGTCCAGACCGTTGCGTTGCGCACCAGCACGGCAGCCGGCCGCTCGGGCAGCGCTGTGCGGCCGAAGACACCGGCGGGGAAGGTGGCGGGGGAAGGTGGCAGCGGGGCGACAACATTGGGAACGGAGGGCTGGAAGGCGGCGACACGCGTGGCCGTCCAGGCCTGGGTGCGGCCGTCGGCCAACGTCAGCGCGCCGACCAGCGTGGCGCCGCGGCCCTCCAGGCGCAGGCTGGTGCCGCCTTCGCACGGCCAGCGCAACAGCAGTTCGCGGCCGCGCTGCTGCAGCTCGCAGCTCTTGCCTTCAACCTGCAGCGTGGGCTTGGCGCGTGTGCCGGCGATCTGCCACGTCTGCTCGGCGCCGCTGGCGGGCCTGACCGTCCAGCGGCCACGGGCATCGAAGCGATCCCAGGCTTCGGTCGGCAGGGGCTGGCCATCGACAAAGGCGATTTCGACCTCGGCCTGCTCGCTGGTGAAGAGATCGCCGCTGGCGACGATGACGTCGGCCAGCTGGCCCGGCGCCAAGCGCCCCAGGCGCGGCTGGTTCAGCAGCCTGGCCGGCGTGGTTGTCAGGGCGGCGAGCGCCGCCTCGGGCTTGAGGCCGCGCTGCACGGCTTGGCGCAGCCGCGGCCAGAAGTCCTTCTTGACGTCCTTCAGCCCCTGGGTCGAGATGGCGAACTCGACACCGGCCGCCTGCAGGGCCGCGGCATTGCCGGGCGCGCGCTCCCAGTGCTGCAACTGATGCAGGGGCACGTCCAGCGCGCTCTCGGGCTGCTCGACCTCGGGCGCGGCCGGGTAGGCCAGCGGCAGGATGACGGGCAGGCCCAGGGCCTTGAGCTGGGCGGCCTTGCGGTACTCGTGGCCGGTGCCCTGGACGATCAGCTTCAGGCTGAACTCGTCGCGCAGCTTCGCGATGCGCAGCAGGTCTTCCTCGTCGAGAGCCTCGTGCACGACGGGCTGCTTGCCGGCAAGCGCCGGAGCGAGCGCGTTCAGGCTGGCATTGAACTCACGCCGCTCGCCCTTGGGCGCGGGGCCTGCGGCCCATTGGGCGTTCAACAGAGTCTGGCGCTCGAGCGCGATGCTGCCCATCAGCGAGGTCGGGTAGCTCAGATTGCCGGCGCGGCCGCCGCTCTCGAAGTCGAAGGTCGTGTATTCGTGGGCCAGGTGCTGGGCCACGTCACTGGCCAGCACAAGGCTGCGGGCGTCGGCCCCATCGCGCAGGCTGATCAGCGCGCTCTGGCCGCGGAAGACCGCGCCCGTGGGCGGCAGCGACAGGGCGGTCGTGAAACCCTGTTCGCGCGCTGCCCGAACGTCGTCGGCCTTGAGCTCCAGCGCCGGGGCCTGGCGGAACTCGCTGCGCACCCAGCGCTGGCCCGGCGTCAGGCCCTTGGCCTTGGAGGTCTCGACGCGGCCCTGGCCGAGGCTGCTGGCGGCGTCGATGAAACCGGCATAGACGGTGCGGCCGTTCAACGCCCAGACCTTGGCGCCGGCCGGTGGCTTCACATCGGCGCCAACGGCGACGATGACCCCGTCCTTCATGACCAGGGTGCCGTTCTCGACCACCTGGCCTGGCGCCAGCACGAGGCGTGCGCCGGTCAGTGCATGCCAGCGCGGTGTTGCGTCGCGCAGACCCTGAGGGATTTCACTGAGCTGCTGGGCCTGGGTCAGGCCGGTGAGCAGGGCGAGCAGGGAGACCGGGAGCAGACGCATCGTCTCGTCGAGTCATGGCGCCGTGGTACGGCAAGGACGCGGACTCTAACGCCGTGATCTGCGTCATGGCCGAAAGGCTTCAGTCCTGCGATAGTCGGGCCCAGAAGATCGACTCGGAGACTCCCATGAGCAGCGCTACTCCCGCCACGCCCGCCTCGACCGAGGACACCACCTCCGCCCGCCTGCGTGCCCTGTTGGTACGCGCGCCGACCGCTGTTGCCTTCGTCTCAGGCCAGCGTTTCGAGGTCGTCAGCGAGGAGTTCAACCACCTGTTCGGCTTTGGCGACGACAACGAGCTCTCCGGCCAGGGCACGCGCGTCGTGCACACGACGGACATGGCCCACGCGGCCCTGCACGAGCGCGCTGCCGCCGCCTTCTCTGCCGGCCGGCCGCTGGACGAGGAGATCGAATACGTCAAGCGCGACGGCCACCGCTTCTGGGGCCGCTTGCAGGCCACGCCGGTGCACTGGGACGCGCCGACGGGCGAGTCGCTGTGGATCGTCGAGGACGTGAGCGCCGCTCGCGCCCTGCGACTGCAGCCCACCTGGACGGCCAAGCACGACAGCATCACCGAACTGGCCAACCGCCGCGAGTTCGAGCGCCGCCTGGGCGAGCATGTCGGCAGCCGCCGCAACGAGCCGGTCTCGGTCCTTTGGGTGGACGTGGATCGCTTCAGCGAGGTCATCAAGGACATGGGTGCCGAGGTGGGCGACCATTTCCTCTACGGCCTGGGCCAGATGCTGATCAGCAAGGTGCGGGCTTCCGACCTCGTCGCCCGCCTGGAGGAAGACCATTTCGCCATCCTGCTGCCCGACTGCGACCAGCATTACGCCCAGATCATTGCCGAGAAGGTGCGCTCGGCCATCGCCAGCTACCGCCTGCGCTGGGGCCTGCACCGCACCCGCGTGAAGGCGTCCCTGGGCGTGGTGCAGATCCAGCCGACCTTGGGCACGGTGGACGCCGTGCTGGGCGGCGCCGCCCTGGCTTGCACGGAAGCCAAGGCGGCGGGCGGCGACAGCGTGCGCGTCTTTGTCTCGGCCGGCGGCTATGAGGAACTCGCGGGCTGATTTCACGTTTGACCGCGTGGCGAGCCCCGGAAATGCGGGGTTTTTCGCCGAATGTTCTACAGTTCATGCAAGCGCCGCCGATGTACGGCCGAAGCGCCCACTGACTGAATCCCGATGAACGTCGCCCTGTCCTCCGCCCTGACTGGCATCTCGTCCGCGAACGAGCGCCTGCGCGCGTCGTCGGCGAACATCGCCAACCTCGCGGCCAGCAACCAGAGCCGACCCAGCCCCGAGCCGACCAATGTCGACAAGGTCCCCCAGCGCGAGATCAACCCCGCCAATGAGATCGTCGAGCAGCAGTCCGCGGCCTACGCCTATGTGGCCAACCTGAAGGTGCTGCAGACGCAGATCAACACCACCGGCGCCCTGCTGGACATCAAGGCCTGATCGGCCTTTCCCCGACGACAAGCGGCCTCAGGCCGCTTTTTCTTTGCCCGCCTCGTCCAGTGCCACGCAGCGGCCGGCGGCCCATTCCTCGGTGAGCTGATCGCGCAGAGTCAGGGTTTCGACGCGCTGGCGTTGCAGGTCGGCCGCCAGCTTGTCGATCTGGGCCAGGCGATCGTTCAGCCCCTTCAAGATGAGGTCGTGCGGCAGGCCGTCATGGCAGGCGGAAAACAACTCGCGCAGCTGGTCCAGGCCGAAGCCCAGGCGCTGGCCGAGCTGGATCATCTGCAGGCGTTGCAGGGCGGCGTCGCCGTACTGGCGATAGCCATTGCTGCCGCGTTCGGCGGCCGGCAGCAGCCCGCTGGACTCGTAGAAACGGATGGCCGAGGTGGCCATGCCGGTGCGTTGGGACAGTTCGCCGATCTTCATGCCGGAGTCGCTTGACTTTCAAGTTGGCTTGAAGCTTAGCATCCGCGGCGCTTCAACTGCCATCCACCTCGCCATGTCTTCCAGCCCGATCTTCCAGCCCCTGAGCCTGCCCAATGGCCGCTCGCTGCCCAACCGCCTCGTCAAGGCGGCTATGGAAGAGGGCCTGGCCGGCCCGGGCCAATTGCCCGGCGCCGAGTTTGAGCGCCTCTACCGCCGCTGGGCCGAGGGCGGCGTTGGCCTGATGCTGACCGGCAATGTCATGGTCGATCCCGCCGCGCTGACCGGCCCGGGCGGTGTCGTGCTGGACGAGAACTCGCCGCTGGACGGCTTCAAGGCCTGGGCCCAGGCCGCGCGCAGCGGTGGCGGCCAGGTCTGGATGCAGATCAACCATCCCGGCCGCCAGGTGTTTGCCGCCATGGGGGAGCCGGCGCTGAGCGCGTCGGCCGTGGCCCTGGACCTGGGCAAGCATTCCAGGCTGTTCGGCGCGCCCCAGCCCATGAGCGAGGCCCAGATCGCTGCCGTCATCCAGCGTTTTGCGACGACGGCGCGGCGCGCGGCCGAGGCGGGTTTCGATGGCGTGCAGGTCCATGCCGCGCACGGCTATCTGCTCAACCAGTTCCTGTCGCCGCTGAGCAACCGGCGCGAAGACCGCTGGGGCGGCAGCCTGGAGAACCGGGCCCGCCTGCTGCTCGAAGTCGTGCGTGCCGTGAAGGCGGCCGTGCCGGCGGGCTTCGGCGTCGGTGTCAAGCTGAACTCGGCCGACTTCCAGCGCGGCGGCTTCAGCCAGGAGGATGCGCGCGGCGTCGTCGCGCTGCTGAACGGCGAGGGCCTGGATTTGCTGGAGCTGTCCGGTGGCAGCTATGAAAGCCCGGCCATGCAGGGCCGCACCGCCGATGGGCGCACGCTGGCGCGCGAGGCCTATTTCCTGGAGTTCGCCCGCGACCTGGCCGGTGTCGCCACCATGCCGCTGATGACGACCGGCGGCATCACCCGGCCGGCCGTGGTCGAGCAAGTGCTGGCCGAAGGCGTCGCTCTGGTCGGCCTGGGCACGGCCCTGGCGATGGCACCCGAGCTGCCGCGCCAATGGCAGGCCGGCGAGGACCGCGTGGCGCCGCGGCCCCAAGTCGGCTGGAAGGACAAGGTCATGGTGGGCCTGGCGACCATGGCCCTGGTGCGCCGCCAACTGCAGCGCATGGCGGCCGGCAAGGCGCCGCAACACAAGGTCTCGCCGCTGTGGACGCTGATTGCAGACCAGCTACGAACCAAACGGCTGACCCGGCGCTACCGCGGCTGGCGGGCGGCTCGGGCCTGATTTCACCCCGTTTGCGCGGCGGCTCCGTAGAAGCAGAGGACCCCACCCTTTGCGAAGGAACCGCCATGAGCTCACCGCTCCCCCTGCGCCGCCGCACCGCCCTGCTGCAGCTGGCCGCACTGACCGGCCTGGCCGGGCTTCACGCCGGCTGCGCTGCAGCCGTCCAGCAGCCGCTGCTGGACATGCAACTGGTCGACCGTGACAGCGGCGCCGTGCTGGCCCAATACCCGGGCCGCGGCCGCCACTACAGCCCGGGCACGCCGGGCTCGCGCTATGCCATCCGGCTCAGCAACCGCAGCGGCGAGCGCGTGCTGGTGGTGCTGTCGGTGGACGGCGTCAATGCCATCACGGGCGACACGGCGGCCTTCAACCAGTCGGGCTATGTGCTGAGTCCTGGCGAGAGCCATGACATCACGGGCTGGCGCAAAAGCGACCAGCAGATTGCGGCCTTCGAGTTCACCTCCCTGGGCGACTCCTATGCCGCACGCACCGGGCGGCCGGCCAATGTCGGCGTGATTGGCGCTGCGGTTTTCCGTGAGGTGTATGTCCCGCCACCTTCGCCGGTTTATGAACCGCGCATCGCGTCGCCGGCCGCTCCCAGCCCCCTGAGCCGCCTGAACAGCGCGACGGCCGACGCCGCAGCCCAGGCAGCTCCGCCGCGCGAGAGCGCCGGGCGGATGGAAGCCGAACGCTCGGCGCGCGCCAAGCTCGGCACCGGGCATGGCGCCTCCGAGTGGTCGCCCATCGCGCACACGGGCTTCCAGCGCCGCACCGGCCAGCCCGAGCAGTTGCTGGAGATCCACTACGACAGCCAGGCCAACCTGATGGCCGCCGGCATCATGCCCCGGCCGATGGCGCAGCTGCCGCGCGCCTTCCCCAACAGCAGCGGCGGCTATGTGCCCGATCCGCCGCCGCGCTGGTGAGGTTGCGCCTGATGCGGCAGACCATGCCGACGGCGTAGCATCCGCGCCGCATGGTGGTTGCGAATGAACCTGCCGACGAAGAGCTCATCGCCCGCTATCTGCGCGGCGACATGGGCGCGTTCGACCGTCTCTACCGCCGCCACGATCGCAAGACCTTCGCCTTCATCCGCCAGATGCTGCATCCCACGGATCGCGCGACGGTGGAAGACCTGCACCAGGAAGGCTGGCTGGCCGTGGCCAGCAAGGCCGCCAGCTTCACACCTTCCAAGGCGAAGTTCTCGACCTGGCTCTACACCGTGCTGCGCAACCGGGTGCTGGACCACCTGCGTGCCCGCCCGCCCCAGGGCGACGACGAGGCCGACCCGGATCTGCTGGCCTCGTCCGCCGATGGGCCGGAGCAGCAATTGGTGTCCAAACGTCTCGTGCAGGCCGTCGAGGGCGGCCTGCTGCGCCTGTCGGTCGAGCAGCGGGAAGCATTCTTGCTCTTCACCGTGGTCGAGCTCAGCCTCGCCGAGATTGCCGACGTGACCCAGGCCCACCAAGAAACCGCCAAGACCCGCCTGCGCTATGCGCGCGAGGCGCTGAGGCACCGTCTGAGCGAGTGGCGCGATGGCTGAGTTCGACCCCCTGTCGCCCAAGGACGCGGACGAGGCCGCATACGCGCAAGCCCTGCTCGGCGACGAAGTGGGCCGTGAGCAGCGCCATGCACGGCTGATGGCGGCCCTGCCTCGTCCGGAGGTGGCTGCGGCCGTGCCGGTCTCCGACCACAGCCTGGCCTGGCGTTGGCAGCCCTATGCCCTGGGCTTGCTGTTGACGGGGTTGCTGGTGGCGGGAGCCATGGTCCTGAAGGGCCGCCCGGCCGAGCCGCGGCCGCAGGTCGATCCGAGGCTGGCGGCTGCCGCGCCCGCGTCCACGCCGGCCGTGGTGGTGGCCCAGGCCGACGCGCCGGCCGCCGCGGCCCCTCCTGTGGCGGCCAGGATCATCCCGGCCCCGCCGCCTCTCGCGTTGCCGCCTCCCGTCGTGGTAGCCGATGCTGCGCCTGCGGCCGCCGAGATCCGGCCTGCACCCGCCGCCGAACCGCCGCGGATGGATGCCAAGGTCGAGGCGCGCGTCGAGCGGCCAGCGCCCGTCGTGGTGGCGGAAGCCGAAACGAGGCCGCCAGCGGTGATCGAGCCGACCCGTCCCGCGATGCCGGCCCCGCCGCCTGCCGCTGCAGCACCGCCACCCGCGGCGCCGGTGATGGCTGCCGCGCCACCGCCACCCAAGGTGGCGGCGGATGTCGCCAACCAGGCCGATGCGCAGGCGCGCTCCGAAGTGGTCGCCGGCGGGCTTGCCGCCCGGGCCAAAGCGGCTTCTCCGGCCGTACCCAGCCTCGCTGCTTCGGATGCCGCCGATGCGGCCAAGCCCGCCATACCGGCCAATGCCTCCCTGCTGGCGGCCGTCGGCCAAGCTGACCTCAAGGCGGCGCGCTCGGCCCTGCAGTCCGGTGCTTCGGTCCAACTTCGTGATGCCCAGGGCCGCACGGTGTTGATGCTGGCCGCGCGCGCCGGCTCGCGGGCGTTGGTGGAACTGCTGATCGGTGCTGGTGCCCGCAAGGCGGACCGCGATCCTCAGGGCTGGACGGCTGCCGACCATGCCCAGGCCATGGGACACGCCGAGCTGGCCGAGCTTTTGCGCTGAAGCTTCAGCTCACCGTCCACCTCGCTGCCAGCCACAGCAGGCAGATCAGCCATCCCCAGCCCGGCCGCGACAGCGGGGCAGGGCGGTCGCGCAGCTCGCCGGGGCTGAAGCGGCCGCCGCGCTGCACGAAGGCCCAGCGCAGCATCTCGGCAATCCGCACCGCACCCAGGTCCCGCAGGCCGGGCGTGAGCTGGAGATCGCTGCCGCGATCGACACCGCGAGACCAGAGCGCGTGGAAGGGCTCCATGCCGCGTTCGGTGCTGCGGCTGTAGGCGAGGCTGTGATAGAGGCCAGGCAGGCTGGCCCCGGACAGGCCAACGCGGCGCTGCCACATCCAGGAAACGCGCTCCAGCAGGATGCCGTCATCCCTCACCTCCACGGTCCAGCGCCGCGTGAGAGCGTTCAGGCCCAAGGCGAGCAGGGTGACTTCCAGCCATGGCAGCGAGTACCGCGTGGCCACGGCCATGGCGATCAGCGCAAAGACCCCGAACACGCGCCATGCGACCTGGCCAAAGCCGAGTACCAGCGCATCGGCCGATTCGCGCAGCTGGACCCCCGCGGGCAGCGACGGCATGGCGTCGCCCGTGGGGGCAAGCGGGATGTCCTGCTTGGGAGGCATCGCGTCGCGCGCGAGGCGATCACGTGGTGCGTCGCCAGCGGCGTCGTTGGCTTGCTGGACGGGAATCGGCACGGCCATCACGACCCGTCCCCGTTCATCCAGCCACTCCAGGCGCCAGTCCACCCGCTCTCCCGCGCGTCGGGCGCCCTGTGTGGGCGCGTCGGCGGGCAACTCGAAACGCGCCAGCAGGGTCAGGCCGCCGTCCGCAGCAGGCTGGGTTCCGGCATGCTGTGTGAAGTGTTCTGCCAGTCGCTCGTTTTTGCCGGAGCTGCTGTCGTCGATACGGTACTGGGCGACACGCAATTGAACCGGGCCCTGAGGGTCTGCGTTGCTCGGCGGCAGGGTCCAGCAGGCCTGGAAGCCGGCGCCGGCCCGGGGCTGGGCGGGCTGGAAGCTGGCGAAGGCGCCGCGATAAATCCAGGCGCGGCGGCTGGCGCTGACTGCCATCCACAGCAGGCTCACCCCGGCGAGCACGAACAGGCCCCCGATCAGCCTCACCCAGGCGGGCACGGTGGGGGCCGAAACCAGGCCGACCACGGCGGCGGCCATCACGCAAAAGAAGATGGCCATCAACCAGCGGGCGAGCACGTGATGCTGGGGGACATGGCGCGGCGCCGTGACGACTGGGCCATCGGCTGGAGCGGAGCGCTTGAAGCCCGCCCAGGCCGCGTAGCAGGCGCCGATGGACACCAGCGGGAACAGCAGGGCGAAAGGCAGCATGAAAAGCAGCTTGCGCCACCGAAGCTGCCGGTCCAGCACTGCGTGCTCGGGGTGCAGGGGATCGACCCAGGCCGTCAGCGGCGAGCCACCCTCGCGGGCCGCGCGAAGGCGCTCTGCCCAGGCGTGATGCCAGCCGTCGATGTTGTCGCTGCCCGTGTCGGTGTCCAGCCCGATGCGGGTGGAATCGTAGGAGCGTCCAGCCCAGGTGTAGCGGTAGCGGGCCTGCACGGCGTAAGTGGTGCCATCGCTGTCGGATGAGGTGCGCAGCCGGCTTTCCAGCACTTCGACGGGGACGGGCTGCCATGACTTGGCCGCCCACGCCGTGTGCAGCATCCCGGTCAGCGACCCCAGGGCGATCTTGCCGACCCAGCCGAAGCCGATGGCGAACAGCGCCGCAATCAGCAGCCCCGCAATGCGCCCACCCCAACCCCTTCCCATTTCCTTCTTGTTGTTCTTCTTATTCATGCCGGCAGCATAGGGGTGACGGTCCGGCGACTGCATGAAAAATCGATGACAGTCGCTGCGCCGCGACGGCTTGCGAGGCCCAAGAAAAAGCCCGCCGGGCTTGCGCGCGGCGGGCTGGCTGCAGGAGCTGTTCAGGCTCAGGCGGCCACGGTCTTGGCGGTGTTTGCGTACTCTTCGATCTGGTCGAAGTTCAGGTACTTGTAGACGCTGGCCGTGTCCTTGTTGATGATGCCCATGGCCTCGTGGTACTCGGCCACCGTCGGGATCTTGCCCAGCTTGGACGCGATGGCGGCCAGCTCGGCCGAGGCCAGGAACACATTGGTGTTCTTGCCCAGGCGGTTGGGGAAGTTGCGGGTCGAGGTGGACACGACGGTCGCGCCTTCACGCACCTGGGCCTGGTTGCCCATGCACAGGCTGCAGCCCGGCATTTCGGTGCGGGCACCGGCGGTGCCGAAGGCGGCGTAATGGCCTTCCTTGATCAGCTCGCTCTGGTCCATCTTGGTCGGCGGGGCGACCCACAGCTTGACCGGGATGTCGCGCTGGCCGCCCAGCAGCTTGGCCGCGGCGCGGAAGTGGCCGATGTTGGTCATGCAGGAGCCGATGAAGGCCTCGTCGATCTTGGTGCCGGCCACGTCGGACAGGGTCTTGGCGTCGTCCGGATCGTTGGGGCAGCAGAGGATGGGCTCGTGGATGTCGGCCAGGTCGATCTCGATGACGGCCGCGTACTCGGCGTCCTTGTCGGCTTCCAGCAGTTCGGGGTTGGCCAGCCAGGCCTCGACCTTCTCGATGCGGCGCTGCAGCGTCTTCGCGTCGGCATAGCCGTCGGCGATCATGTTCTTCATCAGCACGACGTTGGAGGTCAGGTACTCCTTGATCGGGGCCGGGTTCAGCTTGATCGTGCAGCCGGCGGCGGAGCGCTCGGCGGAGGCGTCGCTCAGCTCGAAGGCCTGTTCCACCTTCAGATCAGGCAGGCCTTCGATCTCGAGGATGCGGCCCGAGAACACGTTCTTCTTGCCGGCCTTGGCGACCGTCAGCAGGCCGGCCTTGATGGCGTACAGCGGGATGGCATGCACGAGGTCGCGCAGCGTCACGCCCGGCTGCATTTCGCCCTTGAAGCGCACCAGCACGGACTCCGGCATGTCCAGCGGCATGACGCCGGTGGCAGCACCAAAGGCCACCAGGCCGGAGCCGGCCGGGAAGCTGATGCCGATGGGGAAGCGGGTGTGCGAGTCGCCGCCGGTGCCGACCGTGTCGGGCAGCAGCAGGCGGTTCAGCCAGCTGTGGATGACGCCGTCACCCGGGCGCAGGGCCACGCCGCCGCGGTTGCTGATGAAGGCGGGCAGCTCGCGGTGGGTCTTCACGTCCACGGGCTTCGGGTAGGCAGCCGTGTGGCAGAAGGACTGCATGACCAGGTCGGCCGAGAAGCCCAGGCAGGCCAGGTCCTTCAGCTCGTCGCGGGTCATGGGGCCGGTGGTGTCCTGCGAGCCGACCGTCGTCATCTTGGGTTCGCAGTAGGTGCCCGGGCGCACGCCCTGGCCTTCCGGCAGGCCAACGGCACGGCCGACCATCTTCTGGGCCAGCGTGAAGCCGGCATTGGTCGCTGCGGGGGCAGAGGGCAGGCGGAAGAGCGTGGATGCGGGCAGTCCCAGGAACTCGCGCGCCTTGGCGGTCAGCGAGCGGCCGATGATGAGGTTGATGCGGCCGCCGGCGCGCACTTCGTCGAACAGCACATCGCTCTTGAGCTTGAACTCGGCGACGGTCTGGCCGTTCTTCACGAGCTTGCCGTCATAGGGCAGCACGTCGATGACGTCGCCCATCTCCAGCTTGCTGACGTCGACTTCGATCGGCAGGGAGCCCGAATCTTCCTGGGTGTTGAAGAAGATGGGGGCGATCTTGCCGCCCAGGGTCACGCCGCCGAAGCGCTTGTTGGGCACGAAGGGGATGTCTTCGCCAGTGGCCCAGATGACCGAGTTGGTGGCCGACTTGCGCGAGGAACCCGTGCCGACGACGTCGCCGACATAGGCCACGACATGGCCCTTCTTCTTCAGGTCGTCGATGAACTGCATCGGGCCGCGCTTGCCGTCTTCTTCGGGCTTGAAGGCCGCGTCGGAGCGGGTGTTCTTCAGCATGGCCAGGTAGTGCAGCGGGATGTCCGGGCGGCTCCAGGCGTCGGGGGCGGGCGACAGGTCGTCGGTGTTGGTCTCGCCGGGCACCTTGAAGACGGTGACGGTGATTTTCTTTTCGACTTCAGGACGCGAGGTGAACCACTCGGCGTCGGCCCAGCTCTTCATCACTTCCTGGGCCTTAGCATTGCCGGCCTTGGCCTTGGTGGCGACGTCGTTGAAGTAGTCGAACATCAGCAGGGTCTTCTTCAGGCCCTGGGCGGCTTGCGTCGCCACTTCGGCGTCGTCCAGCAGCTCGATCAGCGGATGCACGTTGTAGCCGCCCACCATGGTGCCCAGCAGCTCGGTGGCCTTGGCCTTTGAAATGAGGCCCACGGCGATGTCGCCATGGGCGACGGCGGCCAGGAAGCTGGCCTTGACCTTGGCGGCATCGTCCACGCCCGGGGGCACGCGGTGGGTCAGCAGGTCCAGCAGGAAGGCGTCTTCACCGGCGGGAGGGTTCTTGATCAGCTCGATCAGCTCGGCGACCTGCTTGGCATCCAGGGGCAGGGGCGGGATGCCGAGGGCGGCACGTTCGGCTGTGTGTTGGCGATAGGCTGACAGCATGTGAGAACTCCTGAAACGGGGGGACGAAGGAAATCAGGCCTTGGGCGCGATGACGCGCAGGCCCTTGAAATAGTCGCGAAAGAAACCGGCGTCGCGGGTGATCAGGCCCTGGCATTGCAGCAGGGCATGGGCACCGATGAGGAAATCGGGGACGCTGCGCTTGGCATCGGCGCTGGAAGGCAGGCGCTGGCGGTAGCGGCGCTGCATTTCGCCGGCGCGCAGCGCCGAGCGGATCTCCAACGGCGAGAAGCCGATGCCGATGGCCTCGAGCGTCTCCAGCACGATGTCGCTGTGGCCGAGGCCCGCCACGACCTCGCTGACGACGACTTCGCAGGCCACGACCGGGCCGTTGGACAGCGCGCTGCGCAACAGCTGCTCGGCTTCGTCAGCCGAGGGGCCGTCGCCGATGTAGTCGACGAGAATGGAGGTGTCGACAGCGATCACGCAGTCTCATCCGGCGGCGGGTACGGATCGCCCGGGGCACGTCCGCGCAACTCGCGCATGACGTCGTCGGTGGTGGTGCCCTCGGGCAGCTTGATGCGGCCGCGCATCTTGGACAGCGCATCGCCGACATCCTTGCGCAGGATGATGCGGCCGCCGTCCAGCTCGACCTTGAGCGTGGTGCCCTTGGTCAGGCCGAGGGCATCTCGGACGGCTTTGGGCAGGGTGATCTGCCCGCGTTCGGCAACGGTGGCTTCCATGGCGCCTCCAGCGGCTGAGCGCCGCGGAGGCGGCGACTCAGGTATGCATTGGAAAGTATGTATTCATTCTACATACCGGAGTCGCGGGTTTCAACTGAGATGACTCACTTCGCCTTGGCGACCGGCTTGGCAGGCTTGGACGGTTTTGCGGCCGGCGCAGGCTCGGCGGGCTCGGCCGCCGTGGGCGTGATGCCCAGGCCGCTGCGGGCGGACTCGGCGGCTTCGGCCTCGGGGTCGTTGATCTTGGCAGCCTTGGCGGCTTCGATCAGCTTGAGCTGCTCGGGGTGGACGCAGTCGTCGATGAGGCGCTGGCCGATCTTGGTGTCCAGCAGCATGGACTTGTTGGCGATCTGGATCATCAGCGTGCGGCCGGTGACGTCTTCCAGGCGCAGGGCGCCGGTGGAGGACAGCACGGGCTTCATCGTGAAGACCTGCTTCTTCCAGGTCACGTTGATGTAGCCGGCCACCTTGGGGTGCTTCTCGATCAGCACCGTCTCCTTGAACTCGCAGGCGTAGTCGCCGAGATAGGCGCGCTCGGCGGCGGCCAACTGGGCCTCATCGGCATCGACCAGCACGGGCTCCGGCGGCGGCGGCGGTGCCTTCTTGGCCGGCGCTGCCTTGGCGGCGGCCTTGGGAGCCGGCTTGGCGGCAGGCTTGGCCGGTGCGGTCTGAGCGAAGGCAGGGAGGGCGGCGCAGAGGATCAGGGCAGCGGTGGCGCTGCGGAGCGTTGGCATCGGCATCTGGGGTCGAAGTCGGGAGGGAGGTGGGTGGAAAAAGCGTGGCGCATCATGGCTGCAAAGCCATGGCGCAAGGGTGAAAAGTTGTAGGCATTGTCGGCGTGACGAAGTGCACGCCCAGCCGTGCCTCACTCGGCGATTACCCCGATGGATACGGGGAAAAACGCCGATCGCACTTCATCGGGAAAGGCGCGACCGGTGCGCTCGGCGCGCTCCAGCACGGTCCAGAAATAGCGGTAGCTGGCGCGGTCGTGCAGGCGGTCTCGGAAGGATGTCGGCGCCCAGTCCGCGGCCTGTGCGGCGAGCAGCAGCTCGGCGGCTTCATGGATTTCGTCGGCGGCCGGCGCGAAGGCCTCGACGATGGGCGGGATCTGGTCGGGGTGGATGCTCCACATGCGCGTGTAGCCGAACTCGCGCGCGGCACGGCGCGCGGCCTGCGCCAACGCTGAAGCATCGCGGAACTCGGTGACGACACAGTGCGACGGCGTCTTGCCGAAGGCATGGGCCGCGGCGGCGATCTCCAGCTTGGCCCGCACGACGAGCGGGTGCTCGAACTGCCCCGGCAGCTCCATGGCCGTCTTGGGGATGGCACCGCCATGGGCCGACACGAAGTCCATCAACCCGAAGGACAGCGATTCGATGCGCGGGTGGGCCGCGATGCGGAAGACCTCGCGCAGCGCGCCATGGGTCTCGATGAGGACCTGCAGCGGCAGCTTGCGCTTGCCGTGGCGCTCGCAGGCGGCATCGATGGCCGCGACCGCGCGGTCGACGTCGTCGGCGCTGTCCGGCTTGGGGATCATCAGATAGGCCAGCCGGTCGCCGGCCTTGTCGATCAGCGTGTCGACATCGGCCTCGAAGGCAGCATGGCCCCAGGGGTGCACGCGCGCACCGACACGGCCGAAGCGGTTGGCGGCGCTGGTGGCCAGCTCGGTGATCAGCAGCGCATGTTCGGCCTCGCCGCCCACCGGGGCGCCGTCCTCGGCGTCCAGCGTGATGTCGAAGACGGGGCCCAGTTCGGCCTGCAGGGCCAGGCTCTTCTTCATGCGGGCCTCGACGCCGCAGTAATGGTCGACGACGGGCAGCGCGGGCCGGGCGGCTTCATGGCCGAACAGGGCCTGGCGGGGGTGGAGGAGGGCGCTCATCGCGCCACTGTACCCAGGCCCGGAGTGGCGGCGGCCGTGACGCTGGTCTCGGAATCGCGACGTTTGGGGGCTGCAAAGGGTGCTTACGCACTGTCATATCTGACCCAGGCATGCCAGCATCCGCGCATAACGATCTCAGGAGACAAAGCCATGCTCAAGCTCGAGTCACTCAGAGTTTCTCGCCGCCTGGCCCTGCAGACCTTTGGCGCCGTCCTCGGCGTGCTGCTGGTGGCCGCCATCCTGCTGTTCTCGGAGCGGGAGCTGATCCTGAACGAGCGCCAGCAGGCGGTGCGTCAGGCGGTCGAGACGGCCCATGGCATCGTGGCGCAGATCCATGCGCAGGTGGCAGCCGGCAAGATGTCCGACGAGGACGCCAAGAAAGCCGCCATGGCCGCCGTGCGCAGCCTGCGCTACAGCGGCAGCGAGTACTTCTGGATCAATGACATGAGCCCCATCATGGTCATGCATCCGATGAAGCCGGAGCTGGAAGGCAAGACGCTGAACAACAACAAGGACCCGACCGGCAAGCCGCTGTTCGTCGCGATGGTCGACATCGTCAAGGCCAACGGCGCGGGCTATCTGCCCTATCTGTGGCCCAAGCCGGGCAGCGAGCAGCCGGTGCCTAAGGTGTCCTATGTCAAGGGCTTCACGCCCTGGGGCTGGATCATCGGCTCGGGCGTCTATGTGGACACCGTCGACGCGGCCATCTGGCAGCGCGTCTGGAAGGTGGGCCTGGGGGTGGGGGTGCTGGCCGGCGTGCTGCTGATGCTGGGCCTGGCCATCACGCGCAGCATCACGCGCCAGCTCGGCGGCGAACCGGCCCGCGTCAACGAGATCACGCGCCAGCTGGCCGAGGGTGACCTCAGCGTCGACATCGACCTGAGAGGCAGCGGCCACGAGAGCGTCATGCAGGGCGTCAAGGCCATGCGCGACAGCATGGCCAGCATCGTGCAGCAGGTGCGCGACGGCTCGGAGTCGGTGGCCAACGCCAGCTCCGAGATCGCCTCGGGCAACCAGGACCTGAGCGCCCGCACCGAAAGCCAGGCCAGCGCGCTGCAGCAGACGGCGGCGTCCATGGATGAACTGGGTGCGACCGTGCGCAACAACGTCGACAACGCCCAGCAGGCCAACCAGCTGGCGCAGAACGCCTCACACGTGGCGGCCGAGGGCGGCCAGGTCGTCAAGCAGGTCGTCGACACCATGAAGGGCATCAACGACAGCTCGCGCCGCATCGGCGACATCATCTCGGTCATCGACGGCATCGCCTTCCAGACCAACATCCTGGCGCTGAATGCGGCGGTGGAAGCCGCGCGCGCCGGCGAGCAGGGGCGCGGCTTTGCAGTCGTCGCTGGCGAGGTGCGGCTGCTGGCCGGCCGCAGCGCGGAAGCCGCGCGCGAGATCAAGACCCTGATCTCGCAGAGCCTGGAGCGTGTGGACCGCGGCAACACCCTGGTCGACCAGGCCGGCGCCACCATGGACCGCGTCGTCAGCAGCATCCAGCGCGTCACCGACATCATGGGCGAGATCAGCTCGTCCAGCGCCGAGCAGAGTGCGGGCGTCAACCAGGTCGGCACGGCCGTCACGCAGATGGACCAGGCCACGCAGCAGAACGCCGCCATGGTGGAGCAGATGGCCGCCGCGGCCGATGGGCTCAAGGTGCAGGCCCAGCAGCTGGTCGAGACGGTGTCGACCTTCCGCCTGCCGGCCACGCGCTGAGCGTCCCAGGTCAGAGCCAGGCCCAGGCCGACACGCCGCCAATCAGACAGATGGCCGCGCTCGCCACGGCCATGTCGCGGCGCACCCGGCCGCGTGCGACCAGCATCACCAGCGCGACCTTCACCGCCGTGTTGGCCAGCAGGGCGGCCAGCAGCGCCCACGCGGTCCAGGCCGTCGTCGCGGCGCCGTCCTTCTGGCCGCTGAGCGACAGCACGATGGCGTCGACATCTGCTGCGCCGGCAAGCGCCGAGATCGCCAGCACGCCACCGGCCGGGAATTGCTGCTGAGCCAACTTCACGACGACGAGGACGACGGCGAACAAGGCGCCGAACCTGATCGCGGCACCCAGGCTGAAAGGGTTTTTCAGGACGGCGCAGGCCTGCGCGGGGCCGGATGCATCGGCATTGCCGTCGACGTAGTGGCGCAGCGCCAGGGCGCCGGTGGTCAGGCCCATGGCCAGCAGCGGCAGCCACAGGGCGGTCAGCAGCTGCCGGTTGAGGATGGCGACGATCGTCGCCACGCGCAGGAACATGACGAACCAGGCGCACAGGATGCCCGCCGTGATGGCGCCCGTGTTGGCGGGGCTGGTGGCCTTGCGGCTGTCGCGCGCGAAGTTCAGCGTGGTGGCCGTTGATGACACCAGGCCGCCGGCCAGGCCGGTGATCGCGGCGCCTCGCGCCGGCCCCAGCCAGCGCATGCCGATGTAGCCGGCCAGGGAGAGTGCGGAGATCAGCACTACCAGCAGCCACAGCTGGTAGGGGTTCAGGGCCTGCCAGGGGTCCACCGTCTCGTTCGGCACGAGCGGCAGCACGATGACCGAGGCGATCAGCAGCTTGATGCCGGCGAGCATGTCGTCCAGTCCGACCCGCTCCACCAGGGCGTGCAGGGGCTGCTTGAATGCCAGCAGCGCCGACAGCGTCACGGCCAGTGCCACCGCCAGCGCCTGGTTGCCGGTGGCCGCCATGCCGCCCAGCAGAACGACCAGCAAGGCCGCGATCTCGCTGCTCATGCTGGGAGGTGCATCCCGGCCATCGAGGCGCCACAGCACGTGACTGGCCAGGGCCATTGCGCTCGCGCATGCGAGCACGGTCGCGAAGAGCCACGGCAGCTGCAGCTGCTGCCCGAGCCAAGCTGCGGTGGCACCGGACAGGGCGAGCAGGGCATGGGTGCGAATGCCGCCGATGGTGTGGGAGGGAGCGGCTGGCCGTCTCTTCTCCCTTTCGATGCCGACGAGGATGCCGATGAGGAGGGCGACGAGGAAGCGGCCGGCGAGGTCAGGCGTCATGAGGCGCCAATCTAGCGGCCGGCGCGCTGCGGCCTTGATGCCGGTCAAGCCGGCAGGTCGGTGATCAATGCCGCGGCTGGTTCATCCGGCTTGATCCAGCGCAAGCCGATGACCCGGGCACTGCCTAGCATGGTCCATCGCGACCAACGCGCTGCCACGACTTGCCAAGGACTGCACAAGATGGAAATCCAGACCCAAGCGCAGCTGCCCACGCTGCGCCAGTTGCTGCTGCACCGCCAGGCCGAGTTGCGGGCGGAAGTCGATGCGGCGCAGCAGGCCCGCCAGGCTGCGCCGATGCAGGGCCCGGAGGTCAGGGACCTCAAGGACGACGCCGAGCTGGCGCAGCGCCACCGAACCGAGGACTTCCAGGCCGCGCGGGACTTGAAGGAGTTGCAGGACGTCGATGACGCGCTGGGCCGGCTGGATGCCGGCAGCCATGGTGACTGTGCCGACTGCGGCGAGGCCATCGCGGCGGCGCGGCTCACGGCCCTGCCGTCCGTGCGCTTGTGTGCGGCCTGCCAGGCCGCCCGGGAGCGACTGCCATGAGCACGAACGGCCTGGGGCGTGCTTGCGGTCCGACGCTCGCTGCATTCATCGCTGCCGCGCTGGCGAGCGGTTGTGCCCTTGACGTGCAGAACACCCAGCCTGCCCAGCCGCTGGCCCGCCGCAGCGTGCCGGAAGGCGAGGTCTACATCGGCTGGCGTGTCTTCCAGCAGAAATGCGCGACCTGCCATGGCGCCGCGGCGACGGGCACGGCAACGGCCCCCGACCTGCTGCCCAGGCTCCGCGAGATGGGCTCGCACCAGTTCGTGAGCCTGGTGCTCAGGCGCTACGACTGGATCCTCGCGGCCGCGGAGTCCGACCCGCAGGGGGCTTCGCGCAGCGCCCTGGTCGAGAAGGTCCTGCAGGGGCGGGAAGAGGCGCTGGTCATGCCTGCGTGGCAGGGCGACCCCGTCGTGACGGCCCATATCGTCGACCTTTACGCCTATCTGTCCGCCAGGGCCGATGGCACGCAGGGCTCCGGCCGTCCTTCCCGCCAGCGGGAGCCCGGGTGAGCGGGGCGGCCTCGGGGACCGGTGCTGCCATCACGCCCACGCGAGCGCGGCACGGTGGCTGTCCTGCGCTCTGAAACCCAGGCGCCCGCCGGCGTGGACGCCCCGGCCGCAGCGCCTGTGCCTCCACGCGGATTGAGCGGCGCGCAGGCCCTCGAGCGCCTTTCGCTGCATGGCCCCAACGAAGTGGGCGATACGGAAAAGCGCGGCCTGGCGCGCACGCTGCGCGGTGTGTTCACCGAGCCGATGTTCCTGCTGCTGCTGGCCGCGGCGGCCCTCTACCTGATGCTGGGTGATCTGGGCGAAGGTCTGCTGCTGGCCTGCTTCGCCGTCATCACCGTCGGCCTGGTCGTCCTCCAGGAGCGGCGCAGCGAGCACGCGCTGGCGGCCCTTCGCGTGCTGTCTGCACCCCAGGTGCGAGTCGTGCGGGATGGGTGCATCGGACGCATCCCGGCGCGCGAACTGGTGCCTGGTGACATCTTCCTGGTCGGCGAGGGCGAGCGGGTCGCCGCTGACGGCATCGTGCGCGAAACGGTCGGCTTGCAGGTTGACGAGTCGCTGCTCACCGGGGAGTCCGTGCCGGTGGGCAAGCGGGCCTGGCAGGTGCAGGATGGCCTGGGCATGGCGTCGCCCGAAGGCAATGACGGGGCATTTGCCTACGCAAGCACGCTGGCTGTCGCAGGCCATGCCGTCATCGAGGCATTGGCCACGGGCGCCGGCACGCAGGTCGGACGCATCGGGGCGTCGCTGGCGGCCATCGAAACGGCGCCGACGCCGCTGGAGCGGCATCTGCGCCAGCTGGTGCGCGTCTTCGGCCTGGCCGCCGCGGCCATCTGCGCGGTGATCGTGTTGGGCTACGGCATGCTGCGAGGCGACTGGATGCAGGGGCTGCTGTCGGCCGTGGCCATCGGCATGGCGATGCTGCCAGAAGAGTTCCCGATGGCGCTCGCGGTCTTCCTTTCACTGGGGGCTTGGCGGCTCGCCCGCATCAAGGTGTTGGCGCGCCGTCCCGCCGTCATCGAGGCGCTGGGCGCGGCCACGGTGTTGTGTGTGGACAAGACCGGGACCCTCACCGAGAACCGCATGCGGCTGTCACGCCTCGTGACCGACGAGGCTGACGTCAGGCTCGACGCCGGCGGTGAGCTGCCCGAGACGGCGCAGCGGCTGCTGGAGTTCGGCATGCTGGCCTCGCGGCGTGACGGCAGCGACCCGATGGATCGCGCGTTGATCTCTCGCGGCGATGCGCTGCTCGCAGGCACCGCACGCCTGCACCCCGACTGGACCTTGACGCGCGAGTTCCCGCTCAGTCCCGAATTGCCGGCGATGTCGCTTGAATGGACGGATGCGGCCGGTCGGTTTCGCGTCGCCACCAAGGGTGCGCCGGAGGCGGTGTTCAGCCTCTGCCGCCTCGACCCGCAACGCAGCGCCGATCTGCTGGGCCGGGTGAAGCAGCTGGCCGCACAGGGACTTCGCGTGCTGGCCGTGGCCGAGGCGCGTTTGCCGCGCGGCGAAACGGTGGTGCACCAGCGCGACCACGACTTCAGTTTGCTGGGCCTGACGGCCTTCGAGGATCCGCTGCGCGACAGCGTTCCCGGCGCGGTGGCGCAGGCGCGTGAAGCGGGCATCGCGGTGGTGATGATCACCGGCGACCACGCGGCCACGGCGCTCGCCATCGCCAGGCAGGCGGGCATCGACGTGCACGCCGGCGTCCTGACCGGGGCCGACATCGAGGGCCTCGGCGAGGCCGGGCTGGTCCAGGCCGTGCGACAGGTGCGTGTGTTCGCCCGCGTGATGCCGCAGCAGAAGCTCAAACTGGTGCTGGCGCTGCGGCGCAACGGCGAGACCGTGGCCATGACCGGCGACGGCGTCAACGACGCGCCGGCGCTGAAGGCGGCTCACATCGGCATCGCGATGGGGATGCGCGGAACGGATGTCGCGCGCGAGGCCGCCGGCCTGGTGCTGCTGGACGAGGACTTCGGGCGCATCGTGGGCGGCGTTCGCATGGGCCGGCGCATCTTCGACAACCTCCGCAAGGTCATGACCTACATCACCGCCATCCACGTCCCGGTGGCCGGACTGGCGCTGCTGCCCCTGCTGCTCGGGCTGCCACCCCTGATGATGCCGGTGCATGTGGTGCTCACCGAGATGGTGATCGATCCGGTGTGTTCGCTCGCCTTCGAAGGCGCCGCCGAGGCGCCGGGGCTGATGCAGCGGCCACCGCGGCGCACGGACGACGGCATCGTGGGGTGGCCGATGCTGTGGCGGGGCTTGACCCAGGGCGGCTGCCTGCTCGCCGCGACCCTGGGCCTTTACGTGCTGGCGCTACAGGGCGGGCGTGATGCCGACGCCGCTCGCACGCTGGCCGTGGTCGGCCTGACGCTCGGCAACCTGATGCTGGTGGCAGCCAATATGGCCCTGGGCAACGGGCTTCGCAGCCTGGCCGATGCCAGCGCCCGCGCCTTCTGGACCGTCGCCGCGATGGCTACTTCGGCGCTGGCGATCGCCGTGCTGGTGCCCGGCCCGAGGCGGCTGCTGCATTTCGATGTGCCCGCGGTCGGCGATCTCCTGCTGGCCCTCGGGACAGTGGCGCTGGCCGTGGCGGCTGGGGTCGCTTGGAGCGCGCGGCTTCGGCATGCCCATGATCGCGACGACCCGGGCGGCACGGCCCTTGAGCAATGAGCGCTTCAGCGCACCAGCAGCACGGGCACCTTGGTGTGCGCAAGCAGGCGCGCGGACACCGAGCCCAGCACGGCGCCGGCAAAAGCCCCATGACCATGCGAGCCCATCACCAGCAGGTCCGGCGCATCCTGGTTGACGATCTCGGCCAGCATGTCGGGCGGATGGCCGACCGCGTGGCGCTCATCGGTTGCGGGCAAAAAAAAGACACCCTCGCAAGGGTGTCTCGTTGGCGCTGGCAGGCGAACCGGCCGGCGATCCGGGCTCAGAGCAGGTGCTTGACGCCGTCCTGCTCGTCCGTCAGTTCCTTCAAGGTCTTGTTGATGCACTCCTGCGAGAAGGCGTCGATTTCGATGCCTTGCACGATCTTGTACTCGCCGCCTTCGCAGGTGACGGGATAGCCGAACATGACTTCCTTGGGGATGCCGTACTCGCCACCCGACGGGATGCCCATGGTGACCCACTTGCCGTTGGTGCCCAGGGCCCAGTCGCGCATGTGGTCGATGGCGGCGTTGGCGGCCGAGGCGGCCGACGACAGGCCGCGGGCGGCAATGATGGCCGCGCCACGCTTGCCGACGGTGGGCAGGAAGACCTCACGGTTCCACTGCTCGTCGTTGATCAGGGTCTTGACCGACTGACCGTCGATGGTGGCGTTGCGGTAGTCGGCATACATCGTGGGCGAGTGGTTGCCCCAGACGGCCAGCTTCTCGATGGAGCCGACGGCCTTGCCGGTCTTGGCAGCGATCTGCGAAGCGGCGCGGTTGTGGTCCAGGCGCAGCATGGCGGTGAAGTTCTTGGCCGGCAGGTCCGGGGCCGACTTCATGGCGATGTAGGCGTTGGTGTTGGCGGGGTTGCCGACGACCAGCACGCGCACATTGCGCGAGGCGACGGCGTTCAGGGCCTTGCCCTGCACCGTGAAGATCTGGGCGTTGGCGGCCAGCAGGTCGGCGCGCTCCATGCCAGGGCCGCGGGGACGGGCGCCGACGAGCAGGGCGTAGTCGGTGTCCTTGAAGGCGGTCATCGGGTCGCTGTGGGCCTCGATGCCAGCCAGCAGCGGGAAGGCGCAGTCTTCGAGTTCCATGATCACGCCCTTCAGCGCGTTCTGAGCCTTCTCGTCGGGGATTTCCAACAGTTGCAGGATGACGGGCTGGTCCTTGCCCAGCATTTCGCCGGAAGCGATACGGAACAGCAGGGCGTAGCCGATCTGGCCAGCAGCGCCGGTGACGGCGACGCGAACGGGTTTCTTGCTCATGAAAGTCTCCGAAGGGGCAGTTGAAAACTGGGCTAGGGCGTGTCGCCCTCAACCTGTCGAGTGTACGGGCATACCCTGTGCTGCAATGCACCCCATGCCCAAGTCCCCTGCGCCACTGTATGAACAGATCCGCCAATTGATCGTGGCCGCTCTGGCCGCCGGCGAGTGGCGGCCGGGCGACGCACTGCCCAGCGAGGCGGCTCTGGCCGAGCGTTTCCACGCCAGCGCAGGCACGGTCCGCAAGGCCATGGACGAGCTGGCTGCGGCCCACGTCGTCGAGCGACGCCAGGGTGCCGGCACCTTTGTCGCGACCCACACGGCGCCGCGCGACGCCTACCGCTTCCTGCGCCTCGTGCCCGACGACGGCGCCACCGGCTTCACGCGCGAGCTGCTGCATTGCCGGCGTGCGCGCGCCACGGCCGAGACGGCGCGGGCCCTGCATCTGCGCACATCGGAGCCCGTCATCGAGGTGCGCCGCCTGCTGCTGCGCCGTGGACGCGCCGTCGTGCTGGACGACCTCTGGTTGCCGGAGCGGCATTTCCAGGGGCTGACCAGCGAGGTCATCAATGCCTACCCGGGCACGCTGTACGCCTTGTTCGAGGAGCGGTTCCGCGTCCACATGGTGCGCGCCGAGGAGAAGCTGCGCGCCGTCGCGGCGGCTGCAGAGGCGGCCGAGCTGTTGGGCTTGAGCGACGGCGCTCCCCTGCTCAGCGTCGAGCGCGTGGCCTTCACCTATGGCGACCGACCGGTCGAACTGCGCCGCGGCCTCTACCACACCGAGGCGGACTTCTACCTCAACGAGTTGAACTGAATCTGACAATGCCGCAGTGCAGCAACCGCGAAGCTCGGCCTTTGTCTTGGGCCTAGAATCTTTCGGTTTCACATTGATTACGGGCACGACCATGACGGACAGCGTCAAGAAAAGACCGGTCTATACCAATATTCACGTCACGCAGATCGTCAGCTACCGCCTACCGCCCGCTGGCATCGTCTCCATCCTGCATCGCGCCAGCGGCCTGCTGATGTTCCTGCTGCTGCCCTTCGCGGTCTGGATGCTGGACAACAGCCTCAGCTCGGAGATCTCCTTCGAGTCCTTCACCAACGTCTTCGTGGCGGGCGCTATCGGCATTCCCGGCTGGTTTGTCAAGCTCGTGGCGCTGGCCCTGATCTGGGCCTATCTGCTTCACTTCATCGCCGGTGTGCGCCATCTGTGGATGGACGCGACGCACAGCGTCAGCAAGGCCCAGGGCCACAGCTCGGCGCTGATCACGCTGACCCTCAGCACGCTGCTGACGCTGCTGCTGGGCGCCAAGCTGTTCGGCCTGTACTGAGAGGAACAACAAGAATGAGTACTTTCGGCTCCAAGCGCGTCGTCGTCGGCGCGCACTACGGCCTGCGCGACTGGCTTGCGCAGCGCATCACGGCCGTGCTGATGGCCCTGTTCACGGTCGTGCTGCTGGCCCAGGTGCTGATGCCCGGCGCCCTCGGCTATGACCGCTGGGCAGCGATCTTTTCCCAGCAGTGGATGAAGCTGCTGACCTTCGTGACTATCCTGTCGCTCGCCTATCACGCCTGGGTCGGCATGCGTGACATCTGGATGGACTACATCAAGCCCGTGGGTGTGCGCCTCGCGCTGCAGGTGGCCACCATCGTTTGGTTGTTGGGTTGCGCCGGCTGGGCAATCCAGGTTCTGTGGAGACTCTGATGGCGGCGCTTTCGACCCGTAAGTTTGATGTGGTGATCGTCGGGGCCGGTGGCTCCGGCATGCGCGCCTCCCTGCAACTGGCCCTGGCCGGCCTCAACGTGGCCGTGCTGTCCAAGGTCTTCCCGACCCGCTCGCACACCGTCGCCGCCCAAGGCGGCATCGGCGCGTCCCTGGGCAACATGAGCGAAGACAACTGGCACTTCCATTTCTTCGACACCGTCAAGGGTTCGGACTGGCTGGGCGACCAGGACGCCATCGAGTTCATGTGCCGCGAGGCGCCCAAGGTGGTCTACGAGCTCGAGCACTTCGGCATGCCGTTCGACCGCAATGCCGACGGCACGATCTACCAGCGCCCCTTCGGCGGCCACACCGCCAACTACGGTGAGAAGCCCGTGCAGCGCGCCTGCGCCGCGGCCGACCGCACCGGCCACGCGCTGCTGCACACCCTGTACCAGCAGAACGTCCGCGCCCGCACGCAGTTCTTCACCGAGTGGATGGCGCTGGACATCATCCGTGATGCCGAGGGCGATGCCGTCGGCGTGACGGCGCTGGAGATGGAGACCGGCGAGGTCCACATCCTGCACGCCAAGACCGTGCTGCTGGCCACCGGTGGCGCCGGCCGCATCTTCGGCGCCAGCACCAATGCCTTCATCAACACCGGCGACGGCCTGGGCATGGCGGCGCGCGCCGGCATCCCGCTGGAAGACATGGAGTTCTGGCAATTCCACCCCACCGGCGTGGCCGGCGCGGGCGTGCTGCTGACCGAAGGCTGCCGTGGCGAAGGCGCCATCCTGCGCAACAGCAACGGCGAGCGCTTCATGGAGCGCTACGCCCCGACGCTGAAGGACCTGGCCCCGCGCGACTTCGTGTCCCGCTCCATGGACCAGGAAATCAAGGAAGGTCGCGGCTGCGGTCCCAACAAGGACTACGTGCTGCTGGACATGACCCACCTGGGCGCCGAGACGATTGCCAAGCGCCTGCCCTCGGTGCTGGAGATTGGCCACAACTTCGCCAACGTCGACATCACCAAGGAACCGATTCCTGTCGTGCCGACCATCCACTACCAGATGGGTGGCATTCCGACAAATGTCCACGGCCAGGTCGTCATCCCCAAGAACGGCAAGCCCAACGACATCATCAACGGCCTCTACGCCGTGGGTGAATGCTCCTGCGTGTCGGTGCACGGCGCCAACCGCCTGGGCACCAACTCGCTGCTCGACCTGCTGGTGTTCGGCCGCGCCGCGGGCAACCACATCGTCGACTTCAACCTGAAGACGAAGTCGCACAAGGAGCTGCCCAAGGATGCTGCCGACAAGACCCTGGCCCGCCTGGCGCGCCTGGAGTCGGCCACCGACGGCGAGTACGCCCAGAACGTTGCCAACGACATCCGCTCGACCATGCAGAAGCATGCCGGCGTGTTCCGCACGCAGGCCTCCATGGACGAAGGCGTGGCCAAGATCAAGGAAGTCGCCCAGCGCGTCGCCGGCATCGGCCTGAAGGACAAGTCCAAGGTCTTCAACACCGAGCGTGTCGAGGCCCTGGAAGTCGAGAACCTCATCGAAGCCGCCCAGGCCACGATGATCTCGGCCGCCGCCCGCCCCGAGAGCCGTGGTGCCCACGCGCACAACGACTACCCGAACCGCGACGACGCGAACTGGATGAAGCACACGCTGTGGTATTCCGAAGGCAACCGCCTGGACTACAAGCCTGTGAACCTCCAACCTCTCACCGTTGAATCGGTGCCTCCCAAGGTTCGTACCTTCTAAAGCATCGAGGCAAAGACATGAAGCGCACCTTCGAAATCTACCGCTACGACCCCGACAAGGACGCCAAGCCCTACATCCAGACCCTCGAGGTCGAGCTGGACGGCCATGAGCGCATGCTGCTCGACGCCCTGGTCAAGCTGAAGGCGGTCGACCCCACGCTGTCCTTCCGCCGCTCCTGCCGCGAAGGCGTCTGCGGTTCGGACGCGATGAACATCAACGGCAAGAATGGCCTCGCATGTCTCACGAACATGCGAACCCTGCCGGGCGTCATCAAGCTGAAGCCGCTGCCGGGCCTGCCCGTCGTGCGCGACTTGATCGTCGACATGACGCAGTTCTTCAAGCAGTACCACTCCATCAAGCCCTACCTCGTCAACGACAACCCGCCGCCCGAGAAGGAGCGCCTGCAGTCGCCCGTCGAGCGCGAGGAGCTGGACGGCTTGTACGAGTGCATCCTGTGCGCGAGCTGCTCGACGAGCTGCCCGAGCTTCTGGTGGAACCCCGACAAGTTCGTCGGCCCGGCCGGTCTGCTGCAGGCCTACCGCTTCATCGCCGACAGCCGCGACGAAGCCACCGCCGAGCGCCTGGACAACCTCGAAGACCCGTACCGCCTGTTCCGCTGCCAC
>OUME01000005.1_pt1 | contig 103035 bp, 100 predicted proteins | sample 1690961 | NCBI WGS metagenome assembly OUME01 (sample SAMEA3914864, study PRJEB12502) | metagenome | biome: forest; material: soil | place: USA | collected 2012-03-12 | depth 0.3 m | reverse complement strand
GGCGGGGGTGGCGATGCGGGTCATGGTGGATTCCTGGGGTGGTTGGGGTGGGAAGGTCCGGTGTGTTCCGGTGAAGAGAATGTAGAAACTTGCATCCAATCTCACTAGCCGGCAGGATTCGGAATCTTTCTCCCGAAAATTGGAATAGTCAGCCCGCATGGACCGGTTCGAAGCGATGAGGGTGTTCGTGGCCATCGCCGAGGCGGGCAGCCTCTCGGCTGCGGCGCGGCGCCTGGAGCAGCCGTTGGCCACCGTCAGCCGCAAGCTCGCGCTGCTGGAGGCCCAGCTCAAGACGCGGCTGCTCACGCGCACGACGCGGCGGCTGGAGCTGACCGATGCGGGGCGCGACTACCTCGACGCGAGCCGCCAGATCCTGGAGCAGGTCGAGGAGGCCGAGCGTGCGGCGGCCGGTGCCTATGCAAGGCCGCATGGCCGCCTCGTCATCTCGGCGCCCATCGTGTTCGGGCGGCTGCACCTGCTGCCCGTCGTCGTCGAGTTCCTGCGTGAGTTCCCCGACGTGGACGTGCGCCTCATCCAGGCCGACCGGGTCGTCAACCTGCTGGAGGAGCATGTGGACCTCGCCCTGCGGATCGGCGAGCTGGCGGACAGCGGCCTGGTGGCCACCAAGGTCGGCGAGATCCGCCGCGTCTGCTGCGCCAGCCCCGCCTATCTCGCGGCCTACGGTCGGCCCGAGGCGCCAGCCGACCTGGCCCGTCACGCCTGCATCAGCTTCGAGAGCCTGATGTCGGCCAGCCGCTGGGTCTTTCCGGCCGAGACGGTCGAGGTGCGCTCGCGCCTGACCGTCACCACCGCCGAAGCCGCCATCGCCGCCGCGCAAATGGGCCTGGGCGTGGCGCGCGTGCTGTCCTACCAAGTGGCCGATGCCGTGCAGGCCGGCACGCTGGAGCGCCTGCTGCCCGTGCACGAGCCGGCGGCGGTGCCGGTGAGCCTGATTCACCCCGGCCAGGGGCGGCTGCCGATGAAGTGCCGCGCCTTCCTGGACTACGCGGCACCGCGGCTGCGCCAACGCCTCGCCACGGCCTAGGCTGAGGCCACCTCGCTGACCACCTCGGCGATCAGCGAGCGCAGCCAGCGGTGCGCCGGGTCGTGGCGGTAGCGCACATGCCAGGCCATCTCGACCGGGAAGCTGCCCAGGTCGACCGGCGCCGGCAGCACCTTGAGCCGCGCGTCGCCCTGCAGCCGGCGGCAGATGAGATTGGGCAGCGTCGCGCAATGGTCGGTCACCGCCACCATCTCGGGGATGGCCAGGAAATGGGTCACCGACACCGCGACCTCGCGCTTCAGGCCCTGCTTTTCCAGCGCCTGGAACAGGCCCACGCGCAGCCGGCCCGGCGGCAGCATGTTGACGTGGCGCAGCTTCTCGTACTGCTTCTTGCTGATGCTGTTGCCGACGGTGGGATGGTGCGCCCGCACCACGCAGGCCAGGCCCTCGTCCATCAGATGCTGCACGACGACGTTGTCTGGCGGATCGACGAAGCGGCCCAGGGCCAGGGCGGTGCTGCCCGAGATCACGCCGGTCTCTGCCAGGTCGGTGCCATAGGGCGTCAGCCGCAGCCGCATGCCCGGTGCGCGCTCCTGCAGCCGCGCGACGATGGCCGGCATCAGCGCGAACTCCACATAGCTGTTGGGCGCCAGCGTGACGAGCTGGTCGGCCTGGGCAGGGTCGAAGGTCTGCTGGCCGAGGATGAGGCCGTCCAGGCTGGCCAGGGCCTCGGCGATGACGGGCGCCAGCTCCTGGGCCTTGGGCGTGGGCTGCATGCCGTAGCGCTCGCGGATGAAAAGCGGGTCCTGCAGCAGGGTGCGCAGCCGCGTCAGCGCATTGGACAGGGCCGGTTGGGTGATGCCCAGACGCTGGGCCGCCCGCGTGACGCTGCGTTCCTCCATCAGCGTGAGGAAGACGGGCAGCAGATTCAGGTCGTAGCGCACCCAGTCATATTGCCGCGTGAATGACTGGAATTCAACGGATAAATTGGATGAATTGAAGTGCGGCGCCCATCATTGCTTCATCCAACCAGGAGCCCACTCATGCAAACCCTCTTCACCCCCACCCGCATCGGCGCCATCGCTGTTTCCAACCGCATCGCCATGGCGCCTCTGACCCGCTCGCGGGCCGGCATGGACGGCGTGCCCTCGCCGCTGGCCGTCGAGTACTACCGCCAGCGCGCCACGGCCGGCCTGTTGATCGCCGAGGCCACCAACATCTCCCGTCAGGCGCGCGGCTATGCCTACACGCCGGGCCTGTACAGCGACGCCCAGGTGGCAGCCTGGAAGCGGGTCACCGACGCCGTCCATGCCGAAGGCGGCAAGATCGTCGTGCAGCTCTGGCATGTCGGCCGCATGTCGCACACCAGCTTGCAGGTCGGTGGCGCCGCGCCCGTGGCGCCCTCGGCCATCCAGGCGGGCGGCCAGGTCTTCACCGAAGCCGGCTTCGAGGCGCCCTCCATGCCGCGGGCGCTGGAACTGGACGAGATAGCCACGTTGGTCGACGACTACCGCCAGGCCGCCCGTCGCGCCAAGGACGCGGGCTTCGACGGTGTCGAGGTGCATGCCGCCAACGGCTATCTGCTGGAGCAGTTCCTGCGCGACAGCACCAACCACCGCACCGACCGCTACGGGGGCTCCATCGAGAACCGCGCCCGGCTGACGCTGGAAGTGGTGAACGCCGTCGCCGGCGTCTGGGGCGCCGACCGCGTCGGCCTGCGCCTGTCGCCGCTGTCCACCGCCATTGGCGACACGCCGCTGGACAGCACGCCCCAGGCGACCCATGAACACCTGGTGCGCCGCCTCGGCGAGCGCGGCCTGGCCTATCTGCATGTCGTCGAAGGCCAGATGCACGGCGACAACGCCACCTCGGCCATCGACCTCGATGCGCTGAAGCAGTCCTTCGGCGGCGCCTACATCGCCAACAACGGCTACGACCGCGAGCGCGCGCTGGCGGTCACCGAATCGGCCCAGGCCGACATGGTCGCCTTCGGTCGCGCCTTCATCGGCAACCCCGACCTGGTGGCCCGCCTGCGCGACAACAAGCCGCTGTTCGATGCGCCCTTTGCCGGCTATTTCGGCGGTGGCGCCGAGGGCTATACCCAGTTCACCGAAGCCGCTGCGGCGGCCTGAATGGAGCACACCATGGCACTGAAAGACATCCTTCCCGGCCAACTCGGTTTCGGCACCGCGCCGCTGGGAAACATGTTCCGCGACATCCCCGAGGCCGAGGCCCGCGCGACGGTGGACGCCGCCTGGAACGACGGCATCCGCTACTTCGACAACGCACCCTTCTACGGCGCCGGCCTGGCCGAGCTGCGCATGGGCGAAGCGCTGGCCGGGCGGCCGCGCGATGACTACGTCATCAGCACCAAGGTCGGCCGCCTGGTGCTCGACGAGGTCGAGGACGTCAGCGCCCGCGACCTCGGCGAGAAGGGCGATGTCTTCAAGCATGGCCGGCCCAACCGCATCGTCAACGACTACTCGGAAAGCGCCACGCTGCGCTCCATCGAGGACAGCCTCAAGCGGCTGAAGACCGACCGCATCGACATCGTCTGGGTGCATGACGTGGCCCAGGACTTCTACGGCGACCAATGGCTGTCGGTGTTCGAGAGTGCGCGCAAGGGCGCCTTCAAGGCCCTGGACCGGCTGCGCGACGAAGGCGTCATCAAAGCCTGGGGCCTGGGCGTCAACAAGGTCGAGCCCATCGAGCTGCTGCTGGACCTGGAAGGCCCCCGGCCCGATGGCTTCCTGCTGGCAGGCCGCTACACCCTGCTGGACCACTCGCGTGCGCTGCAGCGCGTGATGCCCAAGGTGGCGGAGAAGGGGCTGGGCATCGTCGTCGGCGGGCCCTACAGCTCGGGCGCGCTGGTCGGTGGCCCCAACTTCGAGTACGCCCCCATCCAGCCAGCGATGCGCGAGAGGATCGCTCGCATCAAGGCGATTGCGGATCGCCACGGCATCAGCATGAAGGCCGCCGGCCTGCAGTTCGCGCTGGCCCATCCGGCGGTGGCGGCCGTCATTCCCGGTGCCAGCCAGCCCGGCCGCATTGCCGAAGACCGTGCGGCCTTGATGGAGAAGGTGCCGGCCGACTTCTGGCGCGGGCTGCGTGAGGCGGGTCTGGTCGACCCGGTGGCCCCGCTGCCCTGATCCGGAACTGCTCCATAGTTGGGGCAGGGAGGATGTGGGATGAACGAAGAAGCGCAGGCGCCGTCCGCAGTGGAGCTGCCGGCGTCCCGAGGACGCCTGGCCTGGCTGCGCGAAGGCGCACGCGTGCTGGCGTTTCGCCTGCCGCGCTGGGAGGGCCTGGATGCCAAGCCGGCGACGGTGGCCGTGCTGCTGCTGGCGGGCTATCTGATCGCAATGGTCGTGCCGCGGGTCCTGCTGGGAGGATCGGTGCGCTTCCTGTGGCAAGGCGTTCTCAGCGGCTGGATGGGGACGGCCGTCGTGGCATGGCTGTGCTGGCTGGCGGCGAGGTCGGGCGCCAAGGCCGAGCGAGCTGACGCCGTGAGCACCGCCAACCTCTTTGCCGTCCTGCTGGGCGCGAGCCTGGCCCTGGGCCTGGGTGTTGGCATCGTGCTGCTGGGCCTGAGAGCCACCCTGGGTCCGGGAAGTGAATGGCCCGCCGCGCTGTCGTGGACCGCCTGGCTGGCGCCACTGGCGTGGAGCTGGCTGGCGCAATTGACCTTGCTGTGCCGGGTCGCCGGTCCGGGGCTGGCGAGGCTGGTGTTGGCCTTGTTCCTTTTCGTCCCGCCGCTCGTCAGCGGCTGGCTGGCACCGGTGCACTTCTGGTGGCCCGAACCTCCGGCCGTTGAGGAGGCCGAGGCAGAAAGCGCCGAGATCGGGTTGCCGCTGACCGACGAGTCCATCGGCCAGCAGGCGCGGTTGTTCGACGCCGCGCTGCAGGGGGTGAGCCCGCCGCGACGCGGCCGGGTCAACGTCTACGCACTGACCTATGCGCCCAATGCCTCGGAGGACGTCTTCATGCGCGAGAGCGCGGTCGTGGCCCGCACGATGCGCGAGCGCTTCGGCGCGGACGGGCACCTGGTGGAACTGGTGGCCAACCGCGCCACCAGCGACAGCCTGCCCTGGGCCACGCCGGCCAACCTGCGTGCCGCCATCGCCCGCATGGCCGCGGTGATGGACCGCGAGCATGACGTGCTCTTCCTGCACCTGACTTCGCATGGCGGCCGCGACGGCAAGCTGGCCAACGACACCTGGCCACTGAAGACCGAGCCCGTCACGCCCGAGCTGCTGAAGCGCTGGCTCGACGAGGCCGGCGTGCGCTGGCGTGTGGTCTCGGTGTCGGCCTGCTACTCGGGCAGCTGGATTGCGCCGCTGGCCGGCGACGACAGCCTCGTCATGACGGCTGCCGACGCCGAGCACACCTCCTATGGCTGCGGCAAGCGCTCGGAGCTGACCTTCTTTGGCCGCGCCATGTACGAGGAGGCGCTGCGCAAGACCTGGTCCTTCACCGAGGCGCATGCCTGGGCCCGCCAGGTCATCGACGTGAGGGAGAAGGAAGCGGGCAAGAGCGACGGCTACTCCAACCCGCAGATCAGCGAGGGCTCTGCCATCCGGCCGGTGCTGGAGCGGCTGGCCGAAGAGAGGCGCGCGCGCTGATCACGCCACGCGAGTCCAGTCCATCGACCAGTCCATCGCCCAGGTCTTGCCGCCGTCACGTGAGGCCGCCTGCTGCCAGCGGCAGCTGGTGGGCGTGATGCGGTCCCAGACGCTGCGGTAGAGGACGTGCTTGCCGTCCTCTTCGGAGGCTTCCTGGAAGATGCCGGCGCCGCCTTCGAAGCTGCCGGGCAGGCCTTGCGCGCCCAGTTCTCCGGACGCGGCATTGACCCAGAAGTCCGACCACTGCGCCTTCTTCATGTCCAGCAGCCGCAGGCCCATGCCGCTGAACTGGCGTGCCGGGATGCGCAGCTCCTCGACGCTGCAGATGCCGGCCAGGATGGCGTGGACGGTGGCCTCGCCTTCGAAGACATCCCAGAAGGCACCGTTGGCGCCGTGGCGGCGCTTGTGGTTGAGGATCTTCCAGCGCCCGGCCAGGAAGTCGAAGTCACCCGGCTTGCCGGGCGTGCGCGTGGCGGGCAGGGCACCGGTCATGGCCGGGCCGGGCTGGGGTTCGACGGGTGTTGCGGCGGCGGCCGTGCCGGCCAGGGTCATGGCCGCGGCGGCGTGCAGCAGCTGGCGGCGGTCGGGGTCGGGTGTCGTCATGGGCATCCTTGTTGAACGGGGTGTGCGCATGCTGCGAGCCATAAGCTGACAATGTGCGTCATGTTTCGCCGCGAACCCTTCTGATGCGCGCCAGCCGGCTGCTGTCCATCCTGATCCTGCTGCAGCTGCGGCCGCAGATCACGGCGCCGGCGCTGGCGCGCGAGTTCGAGGTGTCGGTGCGCACCATCCTGCGCGACATCGACGAGCTGTCAGCGGCCGGCGTGCCCGTCTACGCCGAGCGCGGCCGCGGCGGCGGCTTCAAGCTGCGCGAGGGTTTCGCGACCAGGCTCAACGGCCTGCTCGGCGACGAGGCCCAGGCGCTGCCTTTGCTGGGTCTGCCCGGCGCGGCCAGCGAACTGGGGCTGGGTGGAGCTTCACAGCGGCTGCGGCTCAAGCTGCAGTCGGCCATGCCGGGCGAGTCCGCGGCCCTGGCCGGGCGGCTGCAGGCGCGGCTGCACGTGGACCCGCTCGATTGGTACCAGGGCGGTGCGCCGACGCCGCATCTGCCGGCACTCGCGAGCGCGGTGCTGGAAGGCAGGCGCGTCGAACTCGACTACCTGAGCTGGAAGGGCGAGCGGCGCTGGAAGGGCGAGCCGCTGGGCCTGGTGCTGAAGGCCGGCGCCTGGTACGGCGTCATGCGCTCGGGCCAGCGGGTCATGATGCTGAAGGTCGCCAACATCCAGGCGCTGACGGTCGGCGACGAGGGCTTCGAGCGTCCCGATGATTTCGAATTGGCCGACTGGTGGCAGGCGTCGACACAGCGCTTCGAGCGCGAGCTGCGGCCCGAGACGGCGCTGCTGCGACTGACGCCCGAGGGGTGTCGGCGCCTGTCCGAGAAAGGCCGCTACGCCGCCCAGGCCGTTGCCGCCGCCATGCCCGAGACGCCCGCCAAAGCGCAGCGCTGGGCGCGCGTGAAGCTGCCCATCGAAAGCCTCGAACAGGCCGCGCGCCTGGTGCTTTCGCTGGCTCCCGAGGCTGAGGCGCTGGAGCCGCCCGAGCTGAGAGCGAAGGTGGCGGAATGGGCAAGGGGGCTGGCTCGCCGGCATACGATGGCCTGATCTCGCACCCGCCATCTGCCCCATGTTTGTCATCGAATCCACCAACGCGAAGCAGTGGCGCTGGATCTCCGCCGTCGTCGCGACGCGTGATCAAGCCCAGGCGCAGCTGCAGCGCATTCCCGAGGCTGTGCGTGCGCAACACCGCATCGTCGAGCACGGTGCAGCGGAGTTTCCCGTCTTCATGATCGAAGGCAGCGGCTTCGAGTTCGGAGACCTCGCCTTCATCCAGGACAAGCTGCGCGGGACAAGGCCGGCCGGGGATGAGGATGTCGTGCACTTCAACGTCTATGCGTTCGAGGGCCCCTTCATTCCCCAGCATCCCGGGCGGGATGAAATGGGCGGCCTCCTTCACTGGCATGTCGACGATGCGGCGTTGGTGGCGCCGCGCCGGCCTGTTCTCGAAGCCGCGCTTGACGCCATCGCCAACGGACGGTGACGCGTGGCGTCCTTCGTACCCAACCCTTGAGCCGCCATGCGCATCGCCTTCGAATCTCCCAACCAGCCCGACGTCATCGCCCTCATCACCGAGCTCGACGCCTACCAGGACTCGCTCTATCCGCCCGAGAGCCGGCACGCGCTGGACCTCAGCGTGCTGGTACAGCCCCATGTGCTGTTCGCGGTCGCGCGCGATGCGGCCGGGCAGGCCGTGGGCTGCGGCGCCATCGTGCTGGGCCCGGAGTTCGGCGAACTCAAGCGCATGTTCGTCAGTCCGCGCGTTCGCGGTGGGGGTGTGGCTCGGCGCCTGCTGGACTTGCTGGAGTCTGAGGCCGCGGCGCGGGGCTGCCGGCGCTTCACGCTGGAAACCGGGCCCTACCAGCCCGAGGCCCTGGGCTTTTACGCCGCCTGCGGCTACGAGCGGCGCGGGCCTTATGGCGACTATGCCGACGATCCGCTGAGCGTTTTCATGCAGAAGGCGCTCTGAGCGCTACGCCGGTGACCCTCAAGCGCTGTCCCATCTGTTCGGGTCCGATTGCGGATTGGGTGATCCGTTCGGAGTTCAGCTGCCACCATTGCCATTGGGCGTTGTCGGCCAATGTGCGACGCGCGTCTGCCTGGGCCATCGCCGGCGCGGCGCTCCTTGAGATGGTCGTTTTCGCCTCGCTGTGGTTCTGGTTGGGGTCAGCGTCGCGAGCCTTGGACACCTACATGCCTGTTCTTGGCGGCATTGGAGCTTTGGCCTGGACCATCTGCTTCCACGTCGTGTTGCGGCTCACACCCATCCGCCCCCAGCGCGGGCGTGAGCGTCCGATCAAAGCACCCGGGGCAGATCCCGCCTGACCGCCACGCGGTCGCCAAAATCGAAGTGCCACCACTCGGTGGTGATGCCGTGAAAGCCCGCCTCGCGCATGGCCGCACGCAGCCAGCCGCGCTCGACGAGATGTTCAGGCTTGAGCGCGCCCTGGGCGAGATGCTCGGCCTCATGGTCGGGGTGGGAGGCCAGCGTCATCTCGTCGAAGCCGCTGCCCATGTCGACCTCGCGGCCTTGCGGGTCCAGCAGGGTCAGGTCCACCGCCATGCCGAAGCTGTGGATGGAGCCGCGCTCCGGGTTGGCGAGATACATCGTCAGCGGCGTGCCCTGCAGCTCGTCCCACAGGCGCTGCTGCACGCGCTGGGGGCGCAGGGCGTCCAGCACCAGCAGGCGGTAGCCGGGGCGGCGCTCGCTCAGCCAGGCGGCGGCGTGTTCGAGGGCGTCGGCGGCTTCGCGGCGCAGCCAGTCGCAATCAATGCCGGCATAGACGGAATGGCCGACGAAGTTGTCGGCCGTGGCATAGCGCAGCTCCGTGGCGATGCCGTGCTTCAGCGTGTCCAGGCGCCGGAAGTCAGGATGACTGGCGATGTCTTCGATGCGGATGTCGTTCAAGGCAGTCTTGCCAGGTGCTCGTGGGCGGCGGCGGTGATGAACTTGACGAGGCGGCGCGAAGCCTGGCCCAGTGGTGCGCTGGCGGCACTGAGCAGGAAAAGCTGCACCGGCACGGCAGGCAGCAGCGGGCGCACGCGGACCTTGCTCGCGTCGGCGCTGGCGGCGGTGAAGGGGTCGACCAGCGTCATGCCCACACCGGCCTCGACGAGGGCTCGCGCCAGTTGGTAGGTCTGCACGGTGATGCGGCTGGCCAGGGGCTGGCCCAGGGCTTCGCCGGCGTGGTGCAGCAGGCCGGCCAGCGGGTCGTCGCTCTGCAGGCCGACGATCTCGGTGCGGATGTCGGCCAGGCCCAGCGGGCCTTCGCCCCTGGCCTCGGGGCTGCCCAGCGGACACAGGGCCACCATGGTGCCGCTGGCAATCGCTTCAGCCTTGATGCCGGGATGGCGCGGGTCCTGCAGCGACAGGGCCAGGTCGGCCTCGCCCAGCAGCAGGGCCGACACGATTTCTCGAGTGTGGTGGGTCGCCAGCGAGCAGCTGGCGTTGGGATAGGCCTTGCACCAGGGCGTCATGGCCGCTGGCACGATGGCCATGGCCAGGGCCGGCGTGGCGACGAGGCGCACCTGCTCGCTCTCGCCGCTCTTCAGGTTGGCCGCCAGGCGGCGGATGCCGACGAGATCGCGGTTGAGCTTGTCGATCTCGACAAAGAGGCGCTGGGCCTCGGGCGTCGGGAAGAGCTTGCCGCGCACGCGGTCGAACAGCGCCATGCCGAGCTGCAGCTCGCAGTGCTGCAGCACCTTGGTCACGGCGGGCTGCGAGATGTGCAGCAGCTGGGCGGCCCCGCTGATGGTGCCGGCCTGCATGATGGCGTGGAAGACTTCGATGTGTCTGAGGCGCATGGTTTTCGTATTCAGGGCCGAGCGCTGGGCCGCTCCCGAGCCGGCCCCCGCGATTCGCTGACGGGGCACTCCCCGTCAACGAGTCGGCCCCCTCGGGGGGCGGACTGGCGTACTCGCCGGGCCGTGGGCTTCATTTCCTGTACACCCCTTCAAAGTCCACCGAGCCGTTCGGCGCCATCTTGAAGCCCACCACGTCCTTGCGGATGGGGATGTAGACCGTCGAGTGGGCCATCGTGATCCAGGGCCGCTCGTGCTTGAAGATCTCCTGGGCCTTCTCGTACAGGGCGTTGCGCTTCTTCTGATCGGGTGTGGCGCGGGCCTCGTCGATGAGCTTCTCGAACTCGGCGTTGCAGAACTTGATGCCGCCCTTGCTGTTCGCGCAGCTCAGGTTGGGCGTCAGGAAGTCGTCGGCGTCACCGGTCTCGCCGCTCCATCCGCTCATGTAGACGTTGTGCTCGCCGTTGTTGGCGCGCTTGAGGTACTCGCCCCACTCATAGGTCTTGATGTTGGCCTTGACGCCGATCTTGGCCCAGTCCTGCTGGATGAGCTGGGCCATCAGCTGGCCGTTGGGGTTGGTGGGGCGCTGCACCGGCAGGGCCCAGAGGTCGATCTCGAAGCCGTTGGGAAAGCCGGCCTTGGCCAGCAGGGCCTTGGCCTTGGCGGGGTCGAACTCATTCTTCAGCTTCTTGTTGTAGCCGGGGATGGCGGGCGGGAAGGCGCTGACGGCCTGCATCGCATCGCCGCGCGGGAACAGGGCCTTGAAGATGGCGTCACGGTCGACGGCGATGTCCAGGGCCTCGCGCACCTCACGCTTGTCGGTGGGCGGCTTCTTCAGGTTGAAGCTCAGGTAGGAGATGTTCAGCGCCTGGATCTTCTCGATGCTGACGTTGGGGTTGTTGGCCAGACCGGCGACGTCGACATCGCGCAGGGCCGCCGTCACATGGCATTCGCCGGCGGCGATCTTCTGCATCCGCACATTGGGTTCGCGGCTGATGCTGAAGACCAGCATGGGCGTGGGCTGCTTGCCGCCCCAGTAGTCGGGGTGGGCCTCCATGCGCAGCACGTCGTCCTTGGCATAACTTTTGAACCGGAAGGGCCCGGTGCCAACCGGCTGGACGTTGATCTGCGAGGCTTTTCCGTCCTTCAACAACTGGGCGGCGTACTCGGCGGACTGGATGCCCGCCCAGGCGAAGGCGAAGTTTGCGACGAATGTCACATTGGGCTGACGAAGCCGGAAACGAATTGTGCGGTCGTCGATCTTGTCGATGCCCTCGATCAACTTCGCCAGGCCGAGGTTCTGCGGATAGATGAAATTTGCCGGAAACGCCTTGTTGAACGGGTGGTTGGGGTCGATGAAGCGTTGAAAAGTGAACAGCACATCCTCTGCATTGAGGTCGCGGGATGGCTTGAACCAGGGGGTGCTGTGGAACTTCACGCCTTCCCGCAATTTGAAAATCACGCTCCTCGCGTCGGGCGCGATTTCCCAGCTGGTGGCAAGCTTGGACGTCAACTCCGTCGTGGGTCGTTTGAAGCCGAGCAGTCCGTCGAACATCTGTGCGCCGACGATGTTGGTGCTAGCGCTGTCCCACATTCCGGGGTCAAAGCCTTCAGGACTGGCGTCTGCACAGTAGATCAAGGGCTTGCCCTGGGCCTGTACGGCGGGCGCGCCGGCCAATGCGAAAAGGGTCAGCAAGGCGACGAACAAGGGCTTCATGACAGGGGGTTTTTGTGAGGAAGAACGGGCCGGAATTGTTTGGAGCCGGACCCGTCCAGACAAGGGCAGCAAAGGTCGAACTGCATAACCCAAACTTATACCCTCAGGCATCCCTAGTTCGTAACGTTTAGCCACGGTCCGGTCAGCGGCTGCCATCAGAATTCGCTCCGCCCCTAGGCCACCCCCTAGTACCGAAGTGCAGCGACGCCCGCTGCAAAGGATTGCTTTGCCATGATCGACCCGAAACGCCGTAAGTTCCTGCAGTATTCAGCCGCCCTGGGCGGCTCTGTTCCCCTGGTCGGTTGTGGCGGTGGGGGCAGTGGCGGCGAGGCCATGGCGGCCGCGGCCGGGGCCACCAACGATCTGCCGCCCACGACCGATGTGGCGACGATCAAGCTGCCCAGCACGCCCACGCCGGCCCCGGCGCCCACACCTGCACCGGCCCCCGCGCCGACTCCGGCCCCCGCACCGGCACCGGCCCCCGTCGCGTTCACGACGCTGGGCCTGTCCACGGGCGCCATGCAGTTCAGCCTGGTCAGCACCAAGAACCAGGTCAAGGCGCCGTTCTGCCTGGGCTTCGCGTTCAAGCGCGGCGACATCCCTGCTGGCAGCACCGTGGGCTCCAGCCTCAGTGCCATGCAGGTCATTTCACGCACGACCTGGCCGGACGGGTCCCTGAAGTTCGCCCAACTGGCCGGCTTTGCCGACCTGACGGCCAACACGCTGCAGACGGTGCGCCTGCGCCGTGTGGCTGCCGGCGCCACCGGCACGGCGCTGGCCCTGGCCGACCTGAAGAAGACCGGCATCACGGCCGAAGTCGGTGGCGGGTCATTTGGCAGCGCCAGTTTCGGCGCGGCCGACTGGGATGCGCCTTTCCAGACTTGGGTCAGCGGCCCGCAGATGTCGTCCTGGATCTTCCGCAAGGCCATTGGCAGCGACGCCCACCTGACCGCCTGGCTGGAAGTTCGCGTGTTTGCCGGCGGCGCCGTCGAGGTGCTGCCCTGGATCGAGAACGGCTATCTGACCGTCGCCGGCCCGACCAGCAAGTCGGCCACCTACACCTTCAAGATCAATGGCAGCCAGCGCTTCTCGGCCGCCATCGACCTGCCCCACCACTGCCGCACGCCGCTGATCAGCGGCACGGCCCTGTCCTACTGGATGGGCGACGACCCGGCCGTGACGCCGCGCCACGACCTGGCCTATCTTCAGGCCACTGAACTGGTGCCGACCTACAGCTCCCGCGTCGACCCCGCCGCCTCCAGCGCCAAAACGCTGGTGACCAGCTTCACCCCGCTGGACAAGTGCAACTTCAGCTATGACGGCGACGCCATGACGGCCACGGGCTACCAGGACCCCATCGGCCTGCTGCCTCAGCACGACGCCCTCTACCTGACCTGCGAAACATCGACGACCTATGGCGCAGTGGTGCGCAACGGCTTCGCGGCCGGCCGCTATCCCATCCACTACCGCGACGAGAAGACCCAGCGACCGCTGCGCTTCTCGCAATTCCCCAATCTGGCGCTGAGCCAGGCCAACAGCGGCGTCGCCAACATCGGCAGCTCCACCAAATCCCAGTTCACGCCCAAGCCGGACGGCACCAAGGCCCCGGGCTGGGACTGCGCCCACAGCCCATCGGTGGGCTTCATGGCCTATCTGCTGACCGACCGCTTCTACTTCATGGAAGAGGTGCAGTTCGCCGCCACGCTGGACTATCTGTCCAAGGGCGACAACGACATCCTGCGCAACGGCGCCCAGAACCTGGTTCAGAGCTGCAACGGCGCCTGGCAGACCCGCGCCTGCGCCTGGCAGTGGCGCACCCTGGTGCAGGCCCTGACCGTCACGCCCGACAGCGACACGGCGCTGAAGCAGGAGTTGATCACCAGCGTCCAGATCAACATCGACCACTTCCATTCGCGCTACGTGGCCCAGCCCAACAACCCCTATGGCTGGATCCAGCCGGGCGAGGGCTACGAAAACGGCCTGCAGCTCGGCGCCCCCTGGCAGCAGGACTTCGTGACAGCGGCCTTCGGCTATTCGCTGTCCATGGGCCTGCCGGTGGCGGCTTCCTATGCCACCAAGCTGGACGCCTTCTTCCGCTGGAAGGCCCGCAGCGCCATCATGCGTCTGGGTCCGGCCACGGGCTTCTGGTACGTCAATGCCGCGCCCTACACGATGAGCATCACGCCCTCGCTCTCGCCGGACTTCGCCGGCGGCAAGGGACCCTGGCTGCCCAACGATGCGGCGGTCTACCTGGCCACCTATCTCAGCAAGCCGGCCTGGCTGGGCCTGCTCGAAGGCAAGCTGGCCGCCGAATTCATGCCGGGCGACCGCGCCACCTGGGGCAACCTCACGCCGGCCATCGCCTACGCCGTCCGCCACGGTGTGACGGGTGCGGGCGCGGCCTACCAGCGCATGGTCAACGCCAGCAACTATCCGGCCCTGCGCGACGCCTTCAACATCTCGCCGGTCTGGGCGGTGGCCCCTGCCTACTTTCAACCGGAATGGCTGGCGAACAAGCCGCTGAACACCTGGTTCGAGATCCCGAACACGGCCGGTGCCGGCGGTGCCGCGGTCGATGCCTACAGCGGCATGGCCATCAACGAGCGCAACAGCGAGATCATCATCGCGGCCGCCGGCGGCCATGGCGATTCATCGGACAACCGGGTCGTCTCCATCAGCCTGGCGGCCGATGCGCCGAGCTGGACCGTGCGCCTGCAGCCCAGCCGTACCGTGGCCCAGAACGTCGCCTACTACACCGACGGCAACCCGACCTCGCGCCACACCTACAGCTCGGCTCATTTCATTCCGCAGCTCAACCGCGTCATGCTGTTCGGCGTGCGGGCTGCCTATGGCTCGGCCTGGGACTTCGGCAAGGTCGACGCGTTCAACGTCGACACCAACACCTGGGACAAGGCCGGCACCTGGGCCGACATCACCGGTGCCTACTTCGGTGCCGCGCAGATCCGCGCCACCGGCGAGGTGGTCAGCAGCGGCTTGAAGAAGTGGTCGCCCGTCGACAAGAAGTGGACCGACGTCGTCACCAACACCAACGGCGATCCGGTGCGCTGGCCCATGGCCTTCGACGCCCGCCGCAACCAGATGTTCTGCCTGCAATGGGGCGACGGCCAGGGCTATGACCCGCTGCGCCTGATGGCCAGCCGCGCGCCTATTGGCGGCACCCAGCAGGTCGCCGTCAACTTCAACCCCAGCGCCGCGCTGACCCAGTGGCTGGCCGACAAGCCCATCTACGCCGGCATGGACTACGACGCGGCCAACGACCGCTTCCTGTTCTACAGCGGCATGGACGATTCCGCGGGCCGCGTCTATGTGATCACGCCCAACGACGGCAACACATGGGACATGAGCATCCTCGCCCCCGCGGCGGGCAGCGTGAAGATCGCGGCGACCAGCACCGGCGGCCTGCAGAACCGCCTGCGCTACATCCCGGCCCTGCGCGGCTTCGTGCTGCTGGCGCGCGGCAGCAGCAACCTCTATTTCCTGCGCACAGCCTGACAGAATCGGTCCACGATGTGGACCGACTTTTCATCGCTAACCGTTCAGCGTGACGGCGTCACGCTGTTCGCCCGCCAGGGCGGCCCGTCGGATGCCGGCAGGCCGCCCTTGCTGCTTCTGCACGGCCATCCGCAGACCATGGCCATGTGGCATCGCGTCGCACCCGTGCTGGCGAAAGAGCGCCGCGTCGTGCTGATGGACCTGCGCGGCTATGGCGACAGCGACCGCCCGCCGGCCGGTGAGGGCAGCGCCGCCTACGCCAAGCGCGAGATGGCGAAAGACGCCGTGGCGCTGATGCAGTCGCTGGGCCACGAGCGCTTTGCCGTGCTGGCCCATGACCGCGGCGCGCGCGTCGCCCACCGCCTGGCCTTGGACCACCCTCAGGCCGTCACGCGGCTGATGCTGCTCGACATCGCGCCGACCCTGGCCATGTACGAGGGCACGACCGAGGCCTTTGCGCGCGGCTACTGGCACTGGTTCTTCCTGATCCAGCCCGCGCCGCGGCCCGAGCGCCTCATCGAAGCCGACCCCATCGCGTACTTGCGCGAGGGCATGGGCAGCAAGGGCGGGTTTTTCGACAAGCAGGCCTGGGCTGAATACGAACGCTGCCTGCTGCGTCCCGGCTCGGCCGCGGCCGTCTGCGCCGACTATCGTGCCGGTGCCGGCATCGACCTCGAACACGACCGCGCCGACCGCGCGGCCGGCCGGCGCCTGAGCCAGCCGCTGCGTGTGCTGTGGGGCGCCCAGGGCATCGTCGGAACCTGCTTCGAGCCGCTGGCGCTCTGGCGGGCCGCGGCCGACAACGTCACGGGACGAGCGGTGGACAGCGGCCACTACATCGCCGAAGAAGCGCCCGACGTGGTGCTTGCCGAGGCGCAAGCCTTCTTCAACGAGGACGAGTGATGCAGAAGATTGCCGTGATCGCCGGTGACGGCATCGGGACCGAGGTCATGCCCGAGGGTCTGCGCGTGCTGCGCGCGGTGGCCGAACGCTTCGGCCTGGCCTTGCGGTTCGACGAGTTCCACTTCGCCGATTGCCGCTACTACGAGCAGCATGGCCAGATGATGCCGGACGACTGGAAGGCCCAGATCGGTGGCCATGACGCCATCTTCTTCGGCGCCGTCGGCTGGCCGGACACCGTGCCCGACCACGTCAGCCTGTGGGGCTCGCTGCTGAAGTTCCGCCGGGAGTTCGAGCAATATGTGAACCTGCGCCCGGCCCGCTTGCTGCCCGGCGTGCGCTCTCCATTGGCGGGCCGTTCGCCCGGCGACATCGACATGTGGATCGTGCGCGAGAACACCGAGGGCGAGTACTCCAGCGTCGGCGGCCGCATGTATGCCGGCACCGAGCGCGAGATCGTGCTGCAGGAGACGGTCATGAGCCGCATCGGCATCGACCGCGTGCTGCGCTTCGCCTTCGAGCTGGCTGCCTCGCGGCCGCGCACCAAGCTCACCTCGGCCACCAAGAGCAACGGCATCGCCATCACCATGCCGTACTGGGACGAGCGCGTCGAAGCCATGGCCGCGCAGTTCCCGGGCGTGGCGGTCGACAAGTTCCACATCGACATCCTCTGTGCCCACTTCGTGCAGAAACCCCAGCATTTCGACGTGGTGGTGGCGAGCAACCTGTTCGGCGACATCCTGTCCGACCTCGGCCCCGCCTGCACCGGCACCATCGCGGTCGCGCCCTCGGCCAACCTGAACCCGACACGCGAATGGCCCAGCCTGTTCGAGCCGGTGCACGGCTCGGCGCCGGACATCGCAGGCAGGGGCATCGCCAACCCCATCGGCCAGATCTGGGCCGGCGCCATGATGCTGGACTTCCTGGGCCACCGCGCCGCCCACGACGCCGTCATGGCGGCCATCGAGGCGGTGCTGGCCGACCCGGCCGCGCCAAAAACTCCCGACCTGGGCGGCCAGGCTTCTTGCACCCAACTGGGCGAGGCCATTGCTGAGGCTGCGAAAATGGCCGGACCATGAAGTCCATCGCCTACACCCGCGCCGCCGGCCTGCCGGCCCTCCTCCAGAACCGCATTGCCGTGCTGGACGGCGCGATGGGCACCATGATCCAGCGCTACAAGCTCGGCGAGGCCGACTACCGCGGCGAGCGCTTCAAGGACCATGGCAAGGACCTCAAGGGCAACAACGAGCTGCTGCTGTTCACGCGGCCCGATGTGATCCAGGAGATCCACGAGCAATACCTGGCCGCCGGCGCCGACCTCATCGAGACCAACACCTTCGGCGCCACCTCTGTCGCCCAGGAAGATTACGACCTGCCCGAGCTGGCCTACGAGATGAACCTCGTCGCCGCGCAGATCGCCCGCGCGGCCTGCGACAAGTACTCGACGCCCGACAAGCCGCGCTATGTCGCCGGCGCGCTCGGCCCCACGCCGCGCACGGCCTCCATCAGCCCCGATGTCAACGACCCCGGCGCTCGCAACGTCGACTTCGACACCCTGCGCGCGGCCTACTACGAGCAGGCCAAGGGCTTGCTGGAGGGCGGCTGCGACCTCTTCCTCGTCGAGACCATCTTCGACACGCTGAACGCCAAGGCCGCCATCTTTGCGCTGGACGAGCTGATGGAAGACAGCGGCGAGCGCCTGCCCGTCATCATCTCGGGCACGGTGACCGACGCCTCTGGCCGCATCCTGTCCGGCCAGACCGTGACCGCCTTCTGGCATTCGGTGCGCCATGCGCGCCCCATCGCCATTGGCCTGAACTGCGCGCTGGGTGCGACGCTGATGCGGCCGTACATCGAGGAGCTGTCCAAGGTGGCGGGCGATGTGGCGGTCAGCTGCTATCCCAATGCCGGCCTGCCCAACCCGATGAGCGACACCGGCTTCGACGAGACGCCGGACGTCACGGCGCGCCTGGTGGGCGAGTTCGCCCAGGCCGGCTTCCTGAACATCGCCGGCGGCTGCTGCGGCACCACGCCCGACCACATCGCCGCCATTGCCAGGGCCGTGTCGGCCTACAAGCCGCGCGTCAGCGGCGAGAAGTTCTTCAGCCAGATGCTGGACGCGGCCTAAGGCCTGTCCGCGCCGCCGCACCTCGGAGTTTCCGAAGTCAGCGTGCGGATAAAGGCGCTGGGTCGCCAGACGACCCGGCTCTAACGTCGTGTCTCCCACTTGAAGGAGACCGACAGATGCACCTCCACTTCCTCCTCATCCCGCATCGGCGCCTGCACGGCCTGCGGTGATGGCCGCCGCACACCTGCAGCTGTTCACGGCGCCGCAGACCCTGCCTTTCGGCGTGGCGGCGGTGTTGATCGCGGCCATCGCCCTGCTGGAAGGCCTGGGCCTGCTGACCTCGATGAGCCCGAGCGCGCTGGTCGACCACCTCCTGCCTGACGTCGACGCCGACGCCACGGGCGGGCTGGATCGCGTGCTGGGCTGGCTCCACCTCGGTCGCGTGCCGGCCCTGGTCCTGCTGCTGCTGTTCCTGCTGGGCTATGCGCTGTTTGGCTATGCCTTGCAGGCGCTGGCCCTGCGCGTCACGGGCGCCATGTTGTCGGCCTGGGCGGCCGGGCTGCTGGCCGTGCCGCCGGCGCTGGCCACGGTGCGAGCCCTGGGCAGGCCCATCGCGCGCCTGGTGCCGCAGGACGAGAGCAGCGCCGTCAGCGAGCAGTCGCTGGTCGGCCGCGCGGGCATCGTCAGCGCCGGCATCGCGCGGCGCGGCCTGGCGGCGCAGGCCCGGGTGCGCGATGCGCTGGGCCGCACCCACCACCTGCTGGTGGAGCCGGATCGTGACGACGACGTGTTCCACGAAGGCACGCCCATCCTCGTCGTCGGCAAGGTCGGACCCTTCTACCGCTGCATCGCTTCCCCACAACCAACATCGACATCAGGGAGAACTTGAACCATGGACCACCTCATCGAAATTTCCGCCATCGGCGGCATCACCCTTCTGGGCCTGCTGACCATCGGCTTCGTCTTCGCGCGCCTGTACAAGCGAAGCACCAAGGAGCTGGCCTTCGTTCGCACCGGCCTGGGCGGACAGAAGGTCATCATGGATGGCGGCGCCATCTTGCTGCCGGTCTTCCATGAGCGCGTGCTCGTCAACATGAACACCCTCAAGCTCGAGGTGCTGCGCCGCGAACGCGAGAGCCTGATCACCCGCGATCGCATGCGCGTGGACGTCACGGCCGCCTTCTTCGTGCGCGTGAAGCAGACCGAGGAGGCGGTGAGCACGGCGGCCCAGACCCTGGGCGCGCGCACCATGAGCCCCAACGAACTCAAGACCCTGGTCGAGGACAAGTTCGTCGACAGCCTGCGTGCCACCGCCGCCACCATGACCATCCAGGAGCTGCAGGACAAGCGCCGCGACTTCGTGCAGGCGGTGCAGAACGCCGTCGCCGAAGACCTGGAGAAGAACGGCCTGGAGCTGGAGTCGGTCTCGCTGACCAGCCTGGACCAGACCGACAAGCAGTTCTTCAACCCCAACAACGCCTTCGACGCCGAGGGCCTGACACGGCTGACCGAGCAGACCGAGGCGCGCCGCAAGCAGCGCAACGACGTCGAGCAGGATACCGAGGTGCAGGTGCGCACCAAGAACCTGGAGGCCAGCCGCGTCAAGCTGACCATCGAGAAGGACCAGGAGTTCGCCACGCTGGCGCAGAAGCGTGAGGTGGAGGTGGCGCGCGCCGAGCAGATCGCGCTGATCGCTGCCCAGCAGGCCGAGCGCAGCCGCGAGGCCGAGACGGTCAAGATCGAGGCCGAACGTCAGGTGGGGCAACGCCGCATCGAGGCCGAGCGCGAGATCAAGGCCGCCGAGATCGAGAAGAACCTCGTCATCCAGACGCGCGAGATCGAGCAGGAGCGCCAGGCCGAACTCAAGCGCGCCGACCAGCGCAAGCAGGTCGAGATCGCGCGCCAGGACACGCAGATCGCCATCGCCACCAAGTCGCGCGAGCAGTCCGAGGCCGATGCGGCCGCCAACCTGGCCCGCGCCGAAGCCGTGAAGGCCGAGGAAACGGTCAACACCGCCCGCCAGGTGGCCGTGGCCGAACGCGACAAGGCCATCCAGCTCATCGAAGCCAGCAAGGACGCCGAGCAGAACGCCATCGCGGTCAAGGTCTCTGCCTCGGCCGAGAAGGAAGCGGCCATCGACCGCGCCGAGGCCCTGACCATCGAGGCCAAGGCCAGGCAGGCCGCGGCCATCGCTGAAGCCGAAGGCCGTCGCGCCATCAACGAGGCGCTGAACATGCTGTCGGCCGCGCAGATCGACCTGCAGGTGCGCACCCAGCTGCTGCAGCAGCTGCCCAACATCCTGGCCCAGGCCGTCAAGCCGATGGAGAACATCGACTCCATCCGCATCGTGCAGGTGAACGGCATGCCCGGCCAGGGCGGCTCGGAAGGCGGCGGTGGTGCCCACGGCGCCACCTTCCCCGAGCAGGTCATGAACTCGGCGCTGCAGTACCAGATCGCCAAGCCCATCGTCGATGCGGTCATGCAGGACGCCGGCCTGTCGAATCAGGGCATCACCGGCATGGCGCAGAACCTGGCCGCGATGCTGAAGCCACAGGCTCCTGTGGCCTCGACCGTCGAGTGAAGATCAGGACGCACGTGCCGGCGCGCTCGCCGCCGGCCGGGCGCTGCGCCGCGTGCCGTCCGTGTAGTCCACTGGCGGCTTCATCAGCGCGGGGTCAGGCTCGCCGCGCTTGATCTTCTCCAGCCGGTAGTTCTGTTCGCCGTGGCGCGGGTCGGCGTCGCGGCTTTGCACCGTCAGCCCCAGCTCGGGGCTGCGCCAGACCTCGCGGCTGATGACGATGGGCTTCTCGTTGCCGATCTTGCCGGCCTCGATGGTCCAGGTCGTGCGCTCGCCGCTGACCTTGACGCCCTCGATCTCCTTGGCCGCCAGCGCCGTCGTCGTGCCGCCCTCCCGCGGCAGCATGGGGCCGGGCAGCAGCAGCGGCACGGGAGGCACTGGCGGCACCGGCGCCGTCAACGGGGCGGGCGGTGCAGGCATGGCCGGCATGGCGGGCAGCTCGCTGGCGCGGATGACGCGCAGCTCGCGCCGGCGCTCGGGGGCGCTGGCGCCGGGCACGGGCGGCAGCGGCGGCACGATGACGTCCTGCTCGATGACGATGCCCGGCTCGCCTGCCATGGCGCGGGCACGCACGCGCTCGGCGTCGACGCTGCGGGCCCGCTCGGCGACGCTGGCGCCCCACTCCTTCCAGCGTGCGGCCTGCTCCTTCATGCGCTCGCCCCAATCCTTCATCGAGGCCTCCCAGGCCGCCTGGGCCGCGGCATCGCCGCTTTGCGACCACGAGGCGTGGCTGCGCAGTCGCTGCACGCGCTTCTGCTCGGGGTAGATCACCCAGGCCTCCTTGGCCACCGGGTCGTTCAGGTAGATGACCTTGGGGCCGCCTTCGCGCTGCACCTCGCGGCGCGTGCGGCCCTCGCCGTCGCGGCAGAGCTGGCTCTGCTGCCTGCGCACGATGCGGTTGCCGTCGCCCAAGGTCTGCACGTTCTCGTGCACGGCCGTCGCGCAGTAGGGGGCGCCCTTGACGACGCGCTCGCCCTCCAGCTCGCGGCCGGCAAAGGCCAGGCTGCGCTCGTCCAGCGCAATGCGCACCGGCAGATCGGACAGGGCCAGCTGCACGCTGCGCTCCACCTCGCGTTCGATGTCGCGCTCGTTCAGGCGGTCGGCCTCCAGCGCGGTGGCCGAGGCGGCCAGGGCAATCAGCGTCAAGGCGGTGAGGGGTTGCTTCATGTCGTTCTCCGTCGTCAGTTCAGGATGCGCACGGCCAGCACCTGGCCGTTGGGGTTCAGCATCAGCTCGGCATGCACGGTCTCGTCGGCGCGCGAGGCGTCGAACGGCAGGCCCAGCAGGGCCAGGCGCTCGCGCGGCAACTCGGTGGGTTGCAGCCAGACCGCGGCGTTGCGGCCGGCCTCCAGGGCCTGGCGGAATTCGGGCTCGGGCACCAGCGGGATGAAGCCGCTGCCGACGGGCGCGGCCTGCGCCGTCTGCGTGCCGGGCGGGTCCAGCAGCAGCATGGCCGTCATCAGCAGGGCAGCCGTGGCACCCAGGGCGCCGCTGCCCCAGGCCAGGCGGCGCAGCCAGCGCGGCTCGTGGGCGTCGGCCGTGGCGGCCGCCAGGCGGCGGGCGCGCAGCAGGTGCTGTTGCTCGGTCAGGCGGGCCAGCAGCGCGGCGTCCTGCTCGGCGACGGGCTGCTGGCGCGCAAAATCGGCGCGGGCCGCGGCCAGCCAGGCCGGGGTGTCGTTGGGGTTGCTCATGGTCGTTCTCCCACGGCCAGCAGGTCGGCCAGTCGCTGGCGGGCGCGGTGCAGGCGGGTGCGCAGGGTGTCCGTGCTGATGCCGGCGATAGCCGCGGCGTCCTCGTAGCTGCGTTCCTGCAGGTCCACCAGCACGATGGCCTCGCGTTGCGGCCAGCTGAGACGCCGGATGGCGGCCCACAGGCAGTCCTGCTGCTGGATCTGGTTCAGTCGGACGTCGCTGGCCGGCATGGGGTCGGCGGCTTCGTCGGTGTCCAGGCCCTCGTCCAGCGGGATGTGGCGGCGCGCATCGCGCCATTGGTTCAACAGCTGGTGGCGAGCCATGCCGGCCAGATAGGCGCCCAGCGAGCCGCGTCCGGCATTGAAGGCCTGCGGCCCGCGCAGCAACTGGGCGAAGGCTTCCTGCACGGCGTCCAGGGCCGCTGCCTCGTCGCCGGCCAGGGCCAGGGCGTAGCGATAGACCGAGCCGCTCTCGCGCCGGTAGACCAGGGCGAGGGCGTCGGCATCGCCATCGGCCACGCGGGCCAGCAGCGCGGCCTCGTCGCCCAGGGCGGATGCGGCCGGCGCGACAAAGCCGAGGCGGGTCAGCCAGCTCATGTCGGCGTGCATGGGGAAGAGGCCTGCGGGACTTGCATGACCCTATTGAGCGTGACGGGGCCTTGTCGTTACTCCGGACAAACCCGTCGTCACTTCCGGCATGGTCGCGAGCTGGTGGCGCGCCGGCCATGCAAGCCTCGCTTCGCCCCGGTGAAACCCTGCATCCAGGGGTGTCGGCGATTCTTACGGGCGTGTGTCCGGGCCCCATGCATGGCCGCTGTCAGTGCCAGTCAATGGCAGCCAAGTTGTTGATTTAATTCAAGTTAGGGGTGGCGGAGGGGGGCGCTCGCCCGCATGGCTCGCAAATTGCTCTTTGCCGGTCGGAGGAGCAGGCATTGCTCTGGACCCAATACCAATACGAGGGAATCCCCATGAAGATGAATCTGAAGAAGCTGGCCGCCGCCTCGGCCGTCGCCGCCCTGGCCCTGGCCTCGCAAGCCGCCCACGCCGGCTACACCTTTGTCGGCAGCTGGTTCGTCGACAGCGGCCCGGCCTGGTATGCCCAGGACGCCAACGGCGCCTACACCACGCCCATTCTGTCGGGCCGTGAAGCCGCTGCCGCCATCTATGGTGGCAGCGCCTCCGACTACGTGGTCTCCACCAAGGGCCGCGACGCCAACCTGATCGACTTCAAGGCCTGGATGGACGGCTGGGGTGACTCCTTCACCTACGGCACCAGCGGTGTCGCCGCCGCCGACACCCTGCACATCGACACCGATGGCGACAACATCTACGCGATCTCCGGTGGCTACCAGAGCGCCTATTCGGCCTGGGTCAGCGATCACGGCCTGCACCTCGAGAACTTCGCCTTCCGCGTCGACCCCGTCACCGTGCCCGAGCCGGCTTCGCTGGCCCTGGCCGGACTGGCCCTCGCCGGCCTGGCGGCTGCTCGCCGCAAGCGCGCCTGAGTCCAGGATCGCTTTCGCAGTCAAGGGCGCTTCGGCGCCCTTTTCTTTTGGCAGGTGCGCGGCATGATGCGACCCTTCCCACCAGGAGAGCTGCCGCCATGCTCAAGCTGCAAGGCATTGACCACCTCGTGCTGCGCGTCATCGACCTCGGCGCGATGACCCGCTTCTATGTCGAGACCCTGGGTTGCGCCATCGAGCGCCGCCAGGACGAGATCGGACTCGTGCAGCTGCGTGCCGGGCATTCGCTGATCGACCTTGTGCCCGTGGACGGCAAGCTGGGCCGCATGGGCGGCGCGGCGCCGGGTGCCGAAGGCCGCAACATGGATCACTTCTGCCTGCGGGTCGAACCCTTCGACGCCGATGCCATCCGTGCCCATCTGGCCGCGCACGGTGTCGAAGCCGGCAAGACCGAAAGCCGCTACGGCGCAGAAGGTGAAGGACCGTCCATTTACCTCAGCGACCCCGAGGGCAATGTCGTCGAGCTCAAAGGTCCACCTGGAGTCGTGCCATGAAACCCTTGACCCGTGCCATCGTCTGGGGCGGCCTGCTGGCCGGCACCGGCGACTTCGTCTTTGCGCTCAGCTATTACGGCGTGAAGCTGCGCGTCTTCCAGACCGTGGCAGCCGGCCTCATCGGCAAGGAGGCGGCGTTCGCCGGTGGGCCCGAGACCTTTGCGCTGGGCGTCGCCCTGCACTACGGCATCGCGCTGATCTGGGCCGCCATCTTCTGCCTCGCCGCGCTGCGCCTGCCGGCCCTGCTGCGCAATGCGACCGCGGCCGGCCTGGCCTATGGCTTTGTCGTGTACTTCGGCATGAACAACGTCGTGCTGCCGCTGTCAGCCCTGCACACGCCCTTCTGGCCGCCCAAGCTGGATGCCGCCGCCATCGCGGCGCATTGCTTCCTGTTCGGCTTCCCGATCGGACTGGCGGCGCGGCGTTGCCTGTTGGGCGGACCTCGGCACGGCTGACGTCGCTGGCCGCATCAGCAAATGCGGTCGGCGCGTAAGGAGGTGGAGGACTCGCGCAGAATGGTTCCCATGCCCGTCCTGCCCACCAAACTGCCCAATACCGGCACCACCATCTTTACCGTCATGTCGGCCCTGGCTGCCGAGCATGGCGCCGTCAACCTCGGCCAGGGCTTCCCGGACTTCGGTGCCGACCCCGCCCTGCTGCAGGCCGTCACCGACGCCCTCGTCGCCGGCCACAACCAATACCCGCCGATGACCGGCGTGCCGGCCCTGCGCCAGGCCGTCGCGGCCAAGCTCAACGATCTCTACGGCTCGGCCTATGACGCCGACCGTGACATCACCGTCACGGCCGGCGGCACACAGGGCCTGATCACGGCCATCCACAGTTGCGTCGGCGCGGGCGACGAGGTCATCATCATCGAGCCGGCCTACGACAGCTACGACCCCGCGATTCGCCTGGCCGGTGCCATTCCCGTCGGCGTGCCGATGACGTTGGACTACCGCATCGACTGGTCGGCCGTGCGTGCCGCCATCACGCCGCGCACGCGGGCCATCATGCTGAACACGCCGCACAACCCCAGCGGCCGCGTCGCGACCGCCGACGACCTGCGCGAGCTGGAGCGCATCGCTGAAGCCCACGACCTCTTCATCATCAGCGACGAGGTCTACGAGCACATGGTCTTCGACCGCGCGCCGCACGAGAGCGTGGCGCGCTACCCGGGCCTGCGCGAACGCAGCTTTCTCGTCAGCAGCTTCGGCAAAACCTTCCACGTGACGGGCTGGAAGGTCGGCTTCGTCGCCGCGCCGCCGGCGTTGTCGGCCGCCTTCCGCCGCCTGCACCAGTACACGGTGTTCACGGTGCACACGCCGACCCAGCATGCGATTGCGGCCTATTTGAAGGACCCGGCGCCCTGGCAGGGCCTCAGCGACTTCTACCAGGCCAAGCGCGACGGTTTCCGCGCCGCCCTGGCCGCCACGCCGCTGAAGCTGCTGCCCTGCGAGGGCACCTACTTCCAGACCGTGGACTACAGCGCGGTCTCGGACAAGACCGAACTGGACTTCGCCCGCTGGCTCACCACCGAGATCGGCGTCGCGGCCATCCCGCTGGCGGTCTTCTACCAGCAGCCGCAGGAGCGGCGGCATGTCAGGTTCTGTTTTGCGAAGCGGGATGAGACGCTGGCGGAGGCGGCGAAGCGGCTGGCGAAGCTGGCATGAGTGACGACGCGCGGCAGCGGGCGGCAGATCTGCACGAGCAGGCTGTGGCGCTGGAAGGCGGCGACGATGACCAGGCACTGCAGCTGTATCACGAGGCGCTGCTGCTGGACCCCGAGCGGCCATCGACGCTCTACAACATCGGGCTCATCCACAAATACCGCGGCGAGTAGGTCGAGTCGCTGGACTTCAACCGGCGTGCCGTCGAACTGCGCCCCGATGACGAGGCCTCGAACTGGAACTTGGCCATCGCTGCCACGGCCTTGTGCGATTGGGCCACCGCCCGGGCGGGCTGGCAGCGCCTGGGCATCCAGGTCGCGGAAGGGGAGGGACCGATCGAGGACGATTTCGGCATCACGCCGGTGCGGCTGAATCCCGATGGTGCCGCCGAGGTGGTCTGGGGACGCCGCGTCGATCCGGTTCGCGTGCGCATCGAGAACATTCCCTACGCCTCCTCAGGCTATCGCGCCGAGGACATCGTGCTGCATGACGGCGCGCCTGCCGGGACGCGGACCTCGCGCGGTCGTGACTACGACGTCTTCAACGTGCTCCAGCTTCACCAGCCGTCGCGCATGACGACCTTCGAGCTGGAAGTGGACGTCGAATCCCCTGCCTGCATCGAAGCCCTCGATGAAGCCTTGACGGAGGCGAAAGGGCATGTCGAGGATTGGACATCCAACGTTCGAATGCTGTGCAAAGCCTGCAGCGAGGGTACGCCGCACGAGCACCATGACCAGGACGGCGGCAAGGAGGGCCGCTGGACTGCGCAGCGCGTGCTGGGCGCGACCGCGCAGGACGAAATGGCCTTGCGGGCAGCGCTGGCGCGTTGGGAAGCGCCCGGGCGCCGCTTGATCAGCCTGGACGCCGTGTTGGCTCCGCCGGCCTCTAACTGAGGTTCAGGCGGCGGGGCGCAGCGGGCAGCTCGCGCCCGTTTCAGGCGTGGCCGCCAGCCGGCTCGCCAGCTCGGCGCGCAAGCCCTGCAGCGCCGCGATGCGCGCGTCGATGTCCGCCAGCTTGCTCGCCAGCGCTGCCCGCAGCGCCGGGCCAGCCTCCTCGCCCTGGGCCAGCAAGGGCATGTCGGCCGCGATCTCGGCCAGCGTGAAGCCCAGCTGCTGGGCCGTGCGCACATAGCCCAGCCATTGCACGGCCTCCTCGGGGTAGTCGCGGTAGCCGTTGTCGGCGCGGCGCGCCTGCAGCAGGCCGCGCTTCTCGTAGAAGCGCAGGCTGTCGCGGCTCAGGCCGGTCATGGCGGAGAGGGTGCCGATCTTCATGGGGCGATGCGAAAGTGCTTGACCCTGGAGTGTGGTCCAGGGTTGAGCATGGCGGTACGTTCTCTTTTCGTGCCTCTTCATGCCTGCCTTCAACATCCCTTGCTTCCAGCGCGTCGTCTGGTTCAGCGCCCTTTATGACTTCATCGTCACGGCGCCCTTCGCAACGCCCTGGACCTTTGAATTCAATCGCGCCCAGCTCAGCGCCCTCAACCAAGCCCTGGGCGGCCAGCCCCTGCCCGCCTTCGACGCCCTGCAGACCCTGTTCGCATTGCTGATGGGCAGCATCGTGCTGGTCTGGTCAGTGCTGAGATTGCGCGGGCCGACGCTGCAGTTCGGTCGCTATGACGCGGCGGGGCGGGCGCTGTTCAGCCTGTGGATGGGCTGGGCCTGGATGCAGACGGGCGCGCCGATGCTGCTGCTCTTTCTGGTGCCCGAAATCGCCTGGGCGATCGCCCAGGCCTGGCCGGTCGTTGCAGCCACCGCCGGCGACGGGGGCCGGACTATTGCGGCCGCAGCTGCACGTCGACCACTCGCAGGCTGCCGCTGAGGGCACGCTCGGTGCCGGGCAGCACGCGCACCTCCTTGAAAGCCTTGCTGAAGCTGCGCAGCCGCTGCAGGGCCTCCTCCGCCTTCAGCCCGTTGATCAGTCCGAGTTGCGCTGTCCAGGCGCCGTCCTGCCATTCGGCCCGGTTCACGCTCGCGTAGGTGGGCAGAAAGCGCTGCAGCTCCTGCTCGACCCACAGGCGGCTGGGCCGGCTGGCGGCACCGGGCCTTTGGGGCAGCATGATCTCCACGAAATAGGCGCTGCCGGTATCCACCGGGGAGATCGGCACTTCGTAGGCCACGCTGTCGGCTCGCAGCGCGTCTTCCAGCCGCGCCAACTGCGTTGGCGTGGCCCTGACCTTGGCGTGCACGGCCGTCTCGTCAGCCGTCACGTCGTTCAGCATCAGGCCGGTGCGACCCAGCACCTGGCGTGCCTGCTTCACGCCTGCGGAATCTGCAGTCGGCATCGCCGGTGCAGGCGCGGGCACCGCCATGGGCGCGGTTTCCAATGCGGATCCCGGCAGCTTGCCGCGCCACGCTACGAGGCTGCCGCCTGGCCAGAACAGCTGCTCTGTCGCCGACTTGCGCGACCAGGGCAGGGGCACATCGACCTTGGCGGAGTCGTAGCTGTAGATGCGGGCGGACTCGCGGCCCTTGAAGCTCACTTCCACCTGCAGGCCACCGCCGTTCCTGCCCGGCGCGATGCGAACGTTGGCATGGCCCTCGAAGCTGCCGCGATTCGTTTCTATATCCCGGTACATCACCAGCCAGCCCTTCTCGCAGCGGAAGTCCGCCGGGCTGCGCAAGGCCCAGCCGACGGCCTGGCGGGGCCGGTCGGTCTGAGCGGGCGTGAAGTTCAGGCGCAGCGGGGCGCCCGATCGGGCGCTGATGCTGAGCATGCCCCCGACTGCATCGGTGCGGCCGGCGCCGAGGGCGCGCAGCGCGTCACCGGCGGCGATGGGGTCGCCCTGGATGCTGAAGTCGCCTTCGAACTCAGGGCAGGAGGGGGCGGCGAGGCTGGCCAGCGGCCAGGCCAGCGCGAGGGCAACGAACCTCAACCCGCTCTTTCAAGCATCGCCTGCAACAGCACATTGCACCCGGCCTCGATGTGTTCGGGCTTGGCGTCCTCGATCTCGTTGTGGCTGATGCCGTCCTTGCAGGGGATGAAGATCATGCCGGCCGGCGCCAGGCGGGCCATGTAGACGGCGTCGTGGCCGGCGCCGGAGACCGCGCGCATATTGCTGTAGCCCAGCGTGTCGGCGGCCTTCTGCACGGCGGCGATGCAGTCGGCGTGGAAGGGCTGAGCCGGGTAGGCGCTGACGGGCGTGATCTCGATGGGCAGGCCGCTGTCGGCGCTGAGCTTGGCGGCGACGGCGCGGATGTCAGCGTCCATGGCCTCGCACAGTGCATCGGTGGCGTTGCGCAGGTCGATGCTGAACTTGACGCGGCCGGGGATGACGTTGCGGCTGTTGGGGTGCACCTGCACCATGCCCACCGTGCCTCGGCCATGCGGCGGGTGGCGGTGGGCGCAGGCGACGACCTCCTGCATCAGCTTGGTGGCCACCTGCAGCGCGTCCTTGCGCAGGGCCATGGGCGTGGGGCCGGCGTGGGCTTCCATGCCAGTGACGACGCAGTCATACCAGCGGATGCCCAGCACGCCGGTGACGACGCCGATGGTCTTGTCGTGGTCCTCCAGCACCGGGCCCTGCTCGATGTGGGTCTCGAAGTAGGCGCCGATGGGGTGGTCGCCCGGCACCTGTTCGCCGATGTAGCCGATGCGCTCCAGCTCGCCCTTGACCGTCTTGCCTTCCGTGTCGGTGGCCGCATAGGCATGCTCCAGCGTGAAGGCCTGGGCGAACACGCCCGAGCCCATCATGACGGGCACGAAGCGCGAGCCTTCCTCGTTGGTCCAGAAGGCGACCTCGATGGGCGCCTCGGTCTCGATGCCGTGGTCGTTCAGCGTGCGCACGACCTCGATGCCGGCCAGCACGCCGTAGTTGCCATCGAACTTGCCGCCGGTGGGCTGGGTGTCGATGTGGCTGCCGGTCATGATGGGCGGCAGGCTGTTGTTGCGCCCCGGCCGGCGCATGAAGCCGTTGCCGATCTGGTCGATGGTGACCGTCATGCCGGCCTCGCGCGCCCAGCGCGTGACGAGGTCGCGGCCCTGCTTGTCGAGGTCGGTCAGCGTCAGGCGGCAGACGCCGCCCTTGTCGGTGGCGCCGATCTGGGCCAGCTCCATCAGCGAGTGCCAGAGGCGCTGGCCGTTGACGCGCAGCTTCGTGATGTCGGTTTGGGTGGTGGGCATGTCCATGGTGGACTCCTAGGGATTCAGTTCGGTGCCGAAACGTAGCTTGTTGTGGTCGGGGTCAACGAGCAGGAACTCGCGCACGCCCCAGGGCATGTCTTCGATGGGCTTGAGCGGCTTCACGCCCTTGGCGGTGAAGGCGGCGTAGGTGGCATCCGCGTCCGGCACCCAGAAGTAGACGGCGCCGCCGGGCGCGCAGTCGCCGGCGTGGCCGCTCAGGAAGATGGTCTGGTCGTCGCGCGTGATCTGCAGGAAAAGCGGGAAGCCGGGCTCGAACTGGTGCTGCCAGTCGATGCTGAAACCCAGCTGGTCGATGTAGAAGGCCATGGCCTTCTTCTCATCGGTCATGCGCAGCTGGGGAATGACGGTTTGCATGTCAGCGAGCCACCGCGGTGGGCTGCAAATCGGCTGCGCGCTTGGCGGCGGCGTCGAATTGCGGGCCGAAGGGCGGGCGCTTCAGGTAGCGGCCCCGGCCCTGCTCGGCGCGCAGCTCGCCGCGGGCGAACACGACCTTGCCTTGCGCAATCGTGTGGCTGGGAATGCCGCGCACGGTGCGGCCCTCGAAGATGTTGAAGTCGTTCTTCGAGAACTGCGTCTTGGCGCTCAGCGTCTTGATGCCGGCCGGGTCCCACAGCACCAGGTCGGCGTCCGCGCCCTCGGCAATGACACCCTTGCGCGGGTACATGTTGAAGAGCTTTGCGGCATTGGCCGAGGTGATGGCGACGAACTCGCTGGGCGTCAGGCGGCCGGAGTTGACGCCGGCATCCCACAGCACCGCCATGCGCTCCTCCACGCCGCCGCAGCCGTTGGGGATCTTGGCGAAGTTGTCGATGCCGGCGGCCTTCTGCGAGGCGCAGAAAGTGCAGTGGTCGGTCGCCGTCGTGTGCAGCTGGCCGCTCTGCAGGCCGCGCCACAGGAACTCCTGGTGGATCTTGGGGCGGAAGGGCGGGCTCATCACATAGGCGGCGGCCTTCTCGAAGGACGGGTCGCGGTAGACGCTGTCGTCGATCAACAAGTGGCCGGCCAGCACCTCGCCGTAGACCCGCTGGCCACGGGCGCGCGCGCGGGCAATCGCCTCGGCGCTCTCGATGCAGCTGACGTGCACGATGTAGATGGGCACGCCCAGCACGTCGGCGATGGCGATGGCGCGGTTGGCGGCCTCGCCTTCGACCATCGGCGGGCGGCTCATCGGGTGGCCTTCGGGGCCGGTGATGCCCATCTTGGCGACCTCGGCCTGCAGCAGATAGACCAGCTCGCCGTTCTCGGCGTGCACCGTCGGCATGGCGCCGAGTTCGAGGGCACGCTTGAAGCTGTTCACCAGCGTCTCGTCGTCGCACATGATGGCGTTCTTGTAGGCCATGAAGTGCTTGAAGCTGTTGACGCCTTCCTCGCGCACCAACGTGCCCATGTCGGCGTGCACCTGCTCGCTCCACCAGGTCACGGCGACGTGGAAGGCGTAGTCGGCCGCGCTCTTCTCGGCCCAGCCGCGCCATTGCTGGTAGGCGTCCATCAGCGGCTGCTGGGGGTTGGGAATGACGAAGTCGATGATGCTCGTCGTGCCGCCGGCCAGGGCCGCCGCGGTGCCCGTGAAGAAGTCGTCCTGCGTCACCGTGCCCATGAAGGGCAGCTGCATATGCGTGTGCGGGTCGATGCCGCCGGGCAGCAGGTACTGGCCGGTGCCGTCCAGCGTCGTCGTGCCGGCCGGGGCCTCGCGGGCGGCGCGCTCACCGATGGCCGCGATGCGGCCGTCCACGCAGAGCACATCGGTGCGGCTTTCGGCGTCGGCATTGACGACGACGGCGCCGCGGATCAGTAGGGAAGTCATGTCGCGCTCCTGGCGAGTTGCGGTTGCACCTTGCCCGCCATCATCACGCCATAGACGATGGCGGCGAGGGCCAGGCCGGCGAACCAGGCGTAGGTGTAGATGGCCTTGAAGGCGGCACCGACCTCGGGGAAGGCGGCCGGGAAGGCGGCGTTCAGGAAGCCGGGGATGTTGGGCGCGACGCCGACGACGAAGGCGACGACGGCGGCCATATTCCAGCCGCCGCGGTAGCTGTAGCGGCCGCCTTCGCGGTAGAGCTCATCGACGGCCAGCTCGGTCTTGCGCAGCACGTAGTAGTCGACGATGAGGACGCCCGCGACCGGCCCGAGCAGGGCCGAATAGCCGATCAACCACGTGAAGATATAGCCCTCGGTCGAGGCCAGGATCTTCCACGGCATCATGACGATGGCCAGGCCTGCCGTGATCATGCCGCCGAGCTTGTAGCTGATCTTGCCCGGCGCCAGCGCCGAGAAGTCGTAGGCCGGGCCGACGAGGTTGGCCGCGAGGTTGACACTGACGGTGTCGATCAGCAGCACGATGAGGGCAATCAGCACGGCCGCGCCCGTCATGCGGCTGGCCACGTCCACCGGGTCCCACAGCGCCTTGCCGTAGATGACGACGGTGGCCGAGGTGACGAAGACCGCGAGTGCGGCCAGCAGGCCCATGGGCGCCGGCAGGCCGATGGCCTGGCCGATAAGCTGGTCGCGCTGGCTCTTGGCGAAGCGCGTGAAGTCGGGGATGTTCAGCGCCAGCGTCGCCCAGAAGCCCACCATGGCGGTGAGGGACGGCCAGAACACGGCCGAGAACTGGCCGGCCTTCTTGCCGCCTTCCACAAAGGCCGAGGGCTGGTCGAGGATGGGCCCGAAGCCGCCGGCCTTGTCCCAGGCCCACCACAGCAGCACGAAGCAGATGACGATCTTGATCGGCGCCGTGTAGGTCTCGAGCTTGCGGATGGCGTCGATGCCGTGCACGACGAAATAGAACTGCAGGGCCCAGAACAGCAGGAAGCAGCCCAGCTGGGCCGGGTTGATGCCCAGACCCGGCAGCGGGTCGCCGGTCAACGGGTGGCCGATCAGCACGCCGGCCAGGGTGTAGATCATCTGGCCGCCGAACCAGGTCTGGATGCCGTACCAGCCGCAGGCCACCAGGGCCCGCAGCAGCGCCGGCAGCCGCGCGCCCTGCGTGCCAAACGAGGCGCGGGCCAGCACCGCGTACGGGATGCCGTACTTGGCGCCGGCATGGCCGATCAACAGCATGGGCACCAGCACGATGAGGTTGCCGAGGAAGACCGTGCCGACGGCCTGGCTCCAGCTCATGCCCGATTCGATGAGGCTGGCCGCCAATGTGTAGGCCGGGATGCACATGACCATGCCGACCCACAGCGCGGCAAAGTGATACCAGCGCCACGTTCGCTGCGCAGCCGTCGTGGGAACGAGATCGGGATTGCTCAGCGTCGGGTCAGTCATCGGCGGCTCCGGTCAGAAAGGCATTTGCCACAGAGGCACAGAGGCACAGAGAAAGCACCACGGCAGGAGGCATCGAGATGTCTCTGTGCCTCTGTGTCTCTGTGGCTGTGTTCTGATTTCATGTGTTCTGTGGGAAAGCAAATTGCGGGCCTTTGGGGAGCGAATCCGGCCAGCGCTGCATGACGGCCTTGTGCTTGGTATAGAAGCGCACCGCCTCGGGGCCGTAGGCGTGGTGGTCGCCGAACAGGCTGCGCTTCCAGCCGCCGAAGCTGTTGAAGGCCATGGGCACGGGCAGCGGCACGTTGACGCCGACCATGCCGACCTGGATGTGGTGCACGAATTCGCGCGCCACATGGCCGTCGCGGGTGAAGATGGCCACGCCGTTGGCGTACTCGTTGGCTTCGATCAGCGCCAGGGCCGCGGCCAGGTCGGGCACGCGCACGACGCAGAGCACCGGGCCGAAGATCTCCTCGGTGTAGCAGCTCATCTCGGCCGACACGTTGTCCAGCAGCGTGCCGCCGACAAAGAAGCCGTCCTCATGGCCCGCCACGCGATAGCCGCGGCCATCGACGACGGCCTTGGCGCCAGCGGCCACGCCTTCGCCGATCAGCTTCTCGACGCGCTGCTGCGAGGCGCGCGTGATCAACGGGCCCATCTCCATGCCGGCTGCAAAGCCCTCGCCGATCTTCAGCGCGGCGACTTTGGGCGCGAGTGCGGCGACCAGCGCATCGGCGGCGTCGCCCACCGCGACGGCCACTGAGATGGCCATGCAGCGCTCGCCGGCCGAGCCATAGGCCGCGCCCATCAGCGCATCGACGGCCTGCTCCAGGTCGGCATCGGGCATGACCACCATGTGGTTCTTGGCGCCGCCCAGGGCCTGCACGCGCTTGCCATGGGCCGAGCCGACCTTGTAGATGTGCTCGGCCACCGGCGTGGAGCCGACGAAGCTGACCGCCGCGATGCCCGGGTGGGCCAGGATGGCGTCGACGATGTCCTTGTCACCCTGCACGACGCTGAACACGCCGTCGGGCAGGCCGGCGTCCTTCAGCCACTGCGCCATCAGCAGCGATGCACTCGGGTCGCGCTCGCTGGGCTTCAAGATGAAGGCATTGCCGCAGCCGATGGCCAGCGGGTACATCCACATCGGGACCATGGCCGGGAAGTTGAACGGCGTGATGCCGGCGACGACGCCCAGCGGCTGGCGCACGCTCCAGGCGTCCAGGCCGCGGGCGACCTGCTCCGTGTACTCGCCCTTCAGCAGCTGGGGCATGGCGGTGGCGAACTCGATGTTCTCGATGCCGCGCGCCACTTCGCCCAGCGCATCGGGCAGGGTCTTGCCGTGCTCGCGCACCAGGGCGCGGGCCAGCTCCTCGCGCTTGTCCTGCACGATGGCCAGGAACTTGAACAGCACGCGCGAGCGGGCCAGGGCCGGCGTCTGCGCCCAGGCCTTGGCGGCCTGGGTGGCGCTGGCAACCGCAGCGTCCAGGTCGGCCACGCTGCCCAGCAGCAGCTTGCCCTGCACAGCCCCGGTGGCGGGGTTGTAGATGTCCTGCTGGCGGTCGCCGTTGCCGCGGTTCACGGCACCGTTGATCCAGTGTGCAACTTCGTAGTGACTCATTTCAATTCCTCAAGCCTTGGGCCTTGCATGCCGGGGCTGGTAGACACCGAGCTTTCCGCCGCCCGGCAAGGTGATGCGTGTGAGCTGGCCCCAGTCCAGGGCCTTCACGGGGGTGTATTCGATGCCGACTTCGGCCATGCGGGCCACGAAGGCCTGCACGTCCTCGCACATGAAATAGAACTCGTGGCTGCCGTTGCCAAAACCGTCGCCCTCCGGATGGATGCCCAGCTCGCCCGGCGGCAGGCTGAAGATCAGCCAGCCGCCACCGACGTCCACATTCGGCAGCTGCAGCACATCGCGGAAGAAGGCGCGGTCGGCGTCCGGGTCATGGCTGTAGAGGATGGTGTGGGCGCCGATCAGCATGGAGTCCTCTTCAGGTGCAGCTTCGCATCGGGTTGTTGGGGTGCGTGGTCCAGTTCGCGTAGCTGCCGTCGATGACGCGGCCCGTGCGGACGTCGGTCTCACCCGGTTGCAGCTTGCGCATCGAGATGGTGCCAGGGACGGGGCAGATCGACACGCAGAGATTGCAACCGACGCATTCGGCATCGTTGACCTCGAAATGGCGCTGGCCGTTCTTGGTGGCGAAGATGGCCTGGTGGGAGGTGTCCTCGCACACCACATGACAGCGACCGCACTTGATGCAGCTGTCCTGGTCGATGACGGCCTTCTCGACGTAGTTCAGGTTGAGCTGGTTCCAGTTCTTCACGGTGGGCACGGCACGGCCCTGGAAATCGGCCAGGGTCTTGTAGCCCTTCTCGTCCATGAAGTTGGACAGGCCCGAGCACATGTCCTGCACGATCTTGAAGCCGTAAACCATGGCGGCAGTGCAAACCTGCACGGTGCCGCAGCCCATGGCGATGAATTCGGCCGCGTCGCGCCAGGTGGTGATGCCGCCGATGCCGCTGATGGGCAGGCCCGCCGTGGTCGCATCGCGCGCGATCTCGGCCACCATGTTCAGCGCGATGGGCTTCACGGCTTGGCCGCAATAGCCGCCATGCGAGCCCAGGCCGTCGGTGGACGGGCTCATGATCATGGTGTCGAGGTCCACGCCCATCACCGAGTTGATGGTGTTGATGAGGCTGACCGCATCGGCGCCGCCGGCATGCGCGGCGCGGGCCGGGAAGCGCACGTCGGTGATGTTGGGCGTCAGCTTCACGATGACGGGCATCTTGGTGTGCTTCTTGCACCACTCGGTGACCTGCTGGATGTACTCCGGCACCTGGCCGACGGCCGAGCCCATGCCGCGCTCGCTCATGCCGTGGGGGCAGCCGAAGTTCAGCTCCACGCCGTCGGCACCGGTGTCGGCGACGCGTTCGAGGATGGCCTTCCAGCTCGGCTCGTTGACCGGCACCATCAGGCTCACGATCATGGCCCGGTCCGGGAAGTCGCGCTTCACGCGCTTGATCTCGTCGAGATTGGTCTGCAGCGGCCGGTCGGAGATCAGCTCGATGTTGTTGAAGCCGATGACGCGGCGGTCCTGGCTCCACAGCGTGGCGTAGCGCGGGCCGTTGACGTTGACGACCGGGGGGTCCTCGCCCAGCGTCTTCCAGACCACGCCGCCCCAGCCGGCCTCGAAGGCGCGGCGCACGTTGACTTCCTTGTCGGTCGGCGGTGCCGACGCGAGCCAGAAGGGGTTGGGGCTTTGGATGCCGAGGAAGTTGGTGCTCAGGTCAGCCATGGGCCACCCCCGTCAGAGATGCATGAATGGATTCCGCGGCGCGCTTGCCGTGCTCGACGGCTTCCACCGTCAGGTCGCGGCCGCCGAAGCGGCAGTCGCCGCCGGCCCAGACGCGGGCGAGGCTGGTGCGGAATTCAGCGTCGGTCTTGATGCGGCCGCCTTGCAGCTCGATGCCGGCACCGGCCGGCTCGGCCAGGTAGGTCTGGCCGATGGCGCGCAGCACCATGTCGGCCTCGAGGAAGAACTGCTCGCCGGTGTCGACCAGCTTGCCGCCCTCCGGCTTGGTGGCTGCGAAGCGCATGCCGCGCAGCGTGCCGCCCGCCGCTTCGACGGACAGGGGGCGTGCCCAGCAGCGGATGGTCACGCCGTTAGTCTGCGCCCAGTGCTGCTCATGCCCGGAGGCCGAGAGGCCGTCCATGCCACGGCGGTAGACCATGGTGACCTGCTCCGCGCCCAGCAGCCGGCTCTGCACAGCCGCGTCCACGGCTGTCATGCCGCCACCGATGACGACGACCTTGCGGCCCACGGCCACCTGGGCCGGGTTGTTCTGGCGCAGTTCAGCGATGAAGTCCACCGCGTCGCGCAGGCCTTGCACCTGGGGCTCGGCAATGCCCAGCGCATTGACGCCGGCCAGCCCCAGGCCGAGGAAGACCGCGTCGTGCTCGGAAAGCAGGCCGTCGAGCGTGATGTCGCGGCCGAGTCGACAGTCCAGCCTGGGCGTGATGCCGCCGATGCTCAGCAGCCAGTCGATTTCCTGCTGCGCGAAGCCGCCGGCGACCTTGTAGGTGGCCAGGCCGTACTCGTTCAGGCCGCCCAGCTTGGGGTTGGCGTCGAACAGGGCGACGTCATGGCCGCGCCGCGCCAGGCCGTGAGCGGCGGCCAGGCCGGCCGGGCCGGCGCCGACGATGGCGATGCGCTTGCCCGTGGCCGGCGCGCGCTCGAACAGCGGTCTGGCTCCGGGATTGGCGAAGTGACCCTCTACCGCATAGCGCTGCAGCATGCCGATCTCGACCGGCTTGCTTTCGTTGGTGTTGCGCACGCAGGCCTGCTCGCACAGCACCTCGGTCGGGCAGACGCGGGCGCACATGCCACCCAGCGGGTTGGCCGTCAGGATGGCTTCGGCCGCGCCGCGCACGTTGTCCTGCGCCACCCGCTGGATGAAGCTGGGAATGTCGATGCCCGTGGGGCAGGCGGTCTGGCAGGGCGCGTCGTAGCAGTAGTAGCAACGCTCGGCCTCGATCAGCGCCTGGGTGCGGTTCAACGGCGGGTGGGCGTCCGCAAAATTGCGGTCGTAGTCGACGGGCTCAAGGCGGCCCGATTTCATGTCGGCAAGGTCCACGGGAATCTCCCAAGGGAAAACAGGCAAACATTACTACCCTGTAAAAATTGACCGAAGCGTAAAAACCCGCAGGGCCGGCTTGGTGCGCGCCGTCAGAATCCGCCCCATGACCGATACCGCCGCCGTGACGCGCACCCCGCGCGCCGCCACCCTGCGCAAGCAGGAGGCCATCCTTGCCGAAGCCGAACGCCAGTTTGCCCGCTATGGATTCGAGGGCGTCAGCCTCGACAGCATCGCGGCTGTGCTCGATCTGTCGCGCCAGAACCTGCTCTACCACTGGCCCAGCAAGGAGGAGCTTTACCGCGCCGTGCTGGACAGTGTGATGGGTGAATGGATGGCCAACATGACGGCCATCGCCGAGGCCGACGAACCCGAGGCCGCCCTGCAGACCTATGTGGCGGTGAAGCTACGTTTCAGCCGCGACCGGCCCAGCGGCAACGCCGTCTTCACCCGGGAGATCATGGCCGGCGCGCCGCGCTACCAGGATGTGCTGAAGGCCCAGGTCATGCCGCTGCTGCATGCCGACGTCGACCGCTTCGAGCATTGGGCCGACCAGGGCCTGATCCGCCGCATGGACTTCACCCACCTGATGTTCCTGATCTGGTCGTCCACCCAGGCCTATGCCGACCTGGGCCCGCAGTTCTCCCTCTACATGGGCAAGCCGCGGCTGGAGGACGCCGACTTCGAGCGCGCGCGTCAGCTGATCACCAGCCTGATCTGGCACAGCCTCAAGCCATGAACACGCGCCGCGCGGCGCTGGCTGCATTGATGGCATTGATGGCGACCGTCGCGCAGGCGGCGCCGCCGGCCAAGCTTGTCGCCCAGCTCAAGGCCCAGTCCGACGCCTGGGACCAGGCCATCATCCGCAAGGACCGCGCCGCCATCGAAGCCAACATGGCAGCCGACTTCCGCCAGATCGATGGCCGCGGCAATGTCGAGACCAAAACGAGCTTCGTCGAGGGCCTGGTCTCGCCCGATCTCGTCATCGATCCCTACACGGTCGAGGACTTCGAGGTGCGGGTCTATGGCGATACGGCCCTGCTCAGCGGCCGCACGCGCATGACGGGCAAGTACGAAGGCCAGCCCTTCAAGAGCCACTACCGCTACATCGACGTCTACGTGAAGCGCGGTGGGGCCTGGAAGATCGTCAGCGTGCAGATCAGCCGCATTCCCGAGCCCGAAAAAGCGCCCTGATCCTCCCGACAGGGGGATCGCACCAGTTTCTGCGCGAGGCCCTGCCGACCCGCGCTTAAGCTGGCCGCCATGGCCCTGCAAACCCTGCTCGCCGACACCCTGGCCCGCCGCCGCGCCGTCAATCCGGCCTATTCGCTGCGGGCGCTGGCGCAGTCGCTGGGCGTGCATCACGCCACGCTGACCCGGCTGCTGGCCGGCCGCACCATCGCCACGGGTCGCTGCGTGCAGCGCCTGGGCCGGCGCCTGGGCCTGTCCGACACCGACATCCAGCAGCTCGGCCTGGCCGAGGCTCGCCGCGGTGTCTGCCGTGCCATCACGCGGCGCGACTTCCGTCCCGACTCGCGCTGGCTGGCGGCCGTCACCGGCCTGCCGCTGGATGCCGTCAATGTCGCCCTGCAGCGCCTGCTGGTCGACCGCGTCCTCGTCATGCGCAGCCGCGGCGACTGGCAACTTCAACCTCCCGCCGAAAGCAAGCCATGAACGCCCCCGTCACCCACTGGCAGATCCTCAGCACCGACCCGGCCTGCACGGCCCATTTCTACAGCCGCGTGTTCGGCTGGCAGATCAGCGCCGACAACGCCATGGGCTACCGCGAGGTGGCCGCCGCGCCGGGCGGCATCCGTGGCGGCATCTGGCCCCTGCCTCCCGGTGCGCCGGGCGGCGTGCAGCTCTTCATGACGGTGCCCGACGTGGCCGCCTGCGTGGCCAGTGCCGCGGCCGAGGGCGCCCAGGTCGTCGTGCCGGTCACGGCCCTGCCGGACGGCGACGTCATGGCCGTGCTGCTGGACCCGCTCGGACAACCCTTCGGCCTGGTGCAGAAGCAGGCTTGAGTGACACTGCAGCGCATGATTCTCGAAATCGCCGACTTCCGCATCCACCCCGGCCAGCAGGCTGCGTTCGAAACCGCCCTGCAGCTCGGCATCGCCGAGGCGCTGTCCCAGTCGCCCGGCTTCATCCGCGCCAGCGTGCAGCATGGCCTCGAATCGCCCGAGCGCTATGTGCTGCTCGTCGAATGGCAGACCCTGGAAGACCACATGCAGGGCTTCCGCAACGGGCCGCTGTTCCCGGTCTGGCGCAGTCATATCGGCAGCTTCTTCGCCAGCCCGCCGAGCATGGAGCATTTCACCGCGCTGGGCTAGGGCCTGTTAGCGCTACGACGATGGGTCGAGTGCGGGCGGCGCGCTGCATCTAGATTGGCCCCTTGCGGCGGGCCTGCGCGGCCCATTGCCGTAGCGCTAACAGGCCCTATGCGGGCGGCGGCTCCAGGTCGTCGGCCATCACCCAGCGGCCCTTGCCGGCGCGCTTGCCGGCCAGCATGGCCTGGTCGGCGCGCGTGATCAGCGTGTCGACGTCCCGGCCGTGGCGCGGATACATGGCCACGCCGACGCTGATGCCCACACGGGCCGCGCCGCCGCCCGGCAGCGGGATGGGCGCTTCGAAGGCATCCAGCAGCCGGTTCAGCGCATGCCTTTCGTCGCTGAGGCCGGCGAGCTGGTTGAGCACCAGCACGAATTCGTCGCCGCCGATGCGTGCCACCACGTCGTTGATGCGCACATTGGCGAGCAGACGCTCGACGGTGGCGCGCAGCACCGCGTCGCCGGCGTCGTGGCCCCGGCTGTCGTTGACGGCCTTGAAGCCGTCCAGGTCCAGATAGCAGACGGCCAGCCAGCGCTCGTTGCGCTCGGCGTCGCGCAGCAGCAGGCCCAGGTTCTCCAGCAGCAGGTGGCGGTTGGGCAGGCCGGTCAGCACGTCATGGAAGGCCTGGTGGCGGGCCTGCTCCTCGCTTTGCTTGAGGGCCGAGATGTCCAGCATCAGCCATAGCGATTCGCCATTGGGCAGGGCCGTGCCGCTGAGGTCGATCCAGATCGCGCTGCCGTCCTTGCGGCGCATGCGCAGCTGGGTGCGGAAGCGGCTCAAGGTCTCCAGCTGCTCATAGGCGCGGCCGATGAGGGCATAGGACTCGTCGTCGACATAGAGCAGGCGCGCCGGCTGGCCGCTGAGCTCGCCGGGCGCGTAGCCGAACAGATGGGCCAGGGCGGCGTTGTGCCAGATTTCGTGGCGGTCCCGCATCCTCACCATGGCCACCAGATCGTTGTCCAGCAGCGCGCCGCGCTCCATGGCCAGTTGCTCGACGCGGCCGCGCTCCTTCACCTGCCGGGCCTGGGCGCGGTAGATGATGACCGAGAAGGTCAGCAGCAGCGCCTCCAGCAGCAACAGCAGGGCGGCCAGCGTGGTTACCTCGCGGCGCCAGCCGGCGAAGAAATCCTCGGTGGCCAGGCCGACGAGCAACAGCATCGGGTAGTCGGGCACGGCCTCATAGGCGGTGACGCGCTCGATGCCGTCCAGCACCGTGCGCGTGACGAAGCTGCCGTGCGTCTTGTCCAGCGCCAGCGCGGTCTCGAGCTGGTCGGACACCTTGGCCGTGCCGGTTCCCGACTCGGGATTGGCGTCCAGCGGCGAATGCCGGGCGATCAGCTGCAGCGTGCCCGAGCGCAGCGTCACCGCGCCCTGGGCACCGACGTCCGCGCGCTTGAACTCCTCGCGGAAACGGTCGGTCTTGATGCTGGCGTAGACGATGCCCTGGAAGCTGCCGTCTGCGGCCCTGCGGGCGCGGGCCATGACCAGTCCCCAGCCGCCGATGATGCGGCCGCGCTGCGGCTCCGACACGACGGTGTGCGCCGGGTCGGCCTTGGCGGCCTGGAAATAGTCGCGGTCGGCCATGGACACGGCCGGCCGGTCGCCCGGGTTGAGCACCAGGCCGTTGGCGTCGGTCACGCGCAGGGCGTCGATGGTGGGGACCAGGCTGCGCTGCTCTTCGGCGACGCTGGCCAGCGCCTTCGGGTCCGGCGTCAGCCCGTCCACGCGCTTCAGGGTGGTCTGCAGGCTGTTGTCCACCAGCTTGAGCCCGGCGCTGACGCTCTGGCTCAGGGTCTGGGCCAGGTTGGCCGCGGTCTGGCGCCCGCGCGCCTCATGGGATTCGTAGCTGGCGCGCGCCACCCGCGTGGCCACGAGGACCACCATCGCCAGGATGACGAGGTTGCCGAGGATGAGATGGCGCTTGAAGCGCCGCAGGCTTGCGGAAGTTCGCCAGGGCATGCGATGGCTGAGGGTGGGCCGGCCAGGCCATGCTAGCCCAGGGCGGGGCTTCTCAACGCCAGCCGGCGTCGCGCGCGGCGCGTTCCTGGTCGGCGTTCAGCGCTTCGCCGGCCATGGTGGCATCCACGGCGGCCAGCACCGCGGGCGGCAGGCTGCTGGCGGCCTGTCGCATGGCGCCGCTGGGCAATGGGGCGGCGGCGGCGACCTGCTGCAGCGCCCAGACGCCGTCTGCTTCGCGGCAGGCCAGGCCGACCGAAGCGGCCGTCGAGAAGCTGCGGCAGTAGCGGCCATCCTTGCCCTTGAAGCTGATCTGCACGGCCACGGAGCCGGTGCCAGCACTGGCCAGCTGGCTTTCGAGGGCGCGGGCAATGCTGCCGGTGGCCACCATGCGGCCACCATCCAGGCCGTCGCCGTCCGAAGGCGCGAGGCGCGTGCCGATCAGCGTGCCCATCAACAGCGTCGCGGCCATGCCGCCCCAGGCCATCCAGTTCGACATGCCGCGGCGTTGCGCCCGCACGGCGCCGAGGTCCACGACCTGGGCCGCGGGCTCGGCCAGCAGCGCCTTCAGCCGGTCCGGTACGGGTTCTTTCAACACGTCGTCGAAGGCCGCAGCCATGCGGCTGCGCTCCACCTTCAACAGTTCTTCGTCATTGCGGCTCATTGGTGCACCCTTCGCGCTTTGCGCTGTCCTGCCAAGCGGGAGCGAGCTTGCTTGGGACGGCCCGGCGCGGCGCTCATGGCCACTCTCCCAGCAATTCCTGCAAGGCCTCGCGGGCTCGGGCGAGGCGGCTCGTGACCGTGCCGACGGGCAGCCCCAGGGTCTCCGCGGCTTCCTGGTAGCTCAGGCCCTCCACCAGCACCAGGCCGACGACGGCGCGGTGCTCGTCGCTCAACTTGGCCACGGCCTTGCGCACCAGGATGGCGTCGAGCTGGCCGCCCGAGGCCCCGTCGTCGCCGACATGCTCGCCTTCCTCCTCGGGCAGGAAGGTCTGGCCCCGCCTGTCGCGGGCCCTCAGTTCATCGATCCACGCGTTCTGCATGATGCGAAACATCCAGCTGTCCAGACGCGTTCCAGGCGTCCACTGGTCGGTGCGCGTCAGGGCCTTTTCGATGGCGACCTGCACGAGGTCGTCGGCATCTTCGCGGGAATGGGCCAGCGTGCGGCCGAAACGGCGCAGCCGCGGCAGCAGGGCGGCGATGGCCTGGCGAAGTTCAACAAAGGTTGCGGGCATCGATACCGGCACAACGGACGAGGCATGGATTTTCTTCCCGGCCTCGCTCGTTATCCTCAAGAACGCCATGAAACAAGCCGTCTTTGTCCTGTCCATCAGCGCCGCACTCGGTGCCCAGGCGCAATTGCGCCTGCCCCAGCTGCCAGGTGTCCAGCGCCTGCCCGGCGTTGTGGATCGGGTCGTCGACCATGTCGTGCAGCCCCTGCCCGAACTGATCTCGTCCACCACCCAACTCGTCGACCTGCGCGTGACGACTGTGCGCGACCTGCTGCAGCGCCATCCCGACGTCGTCGAGGCCGACCCGCGCGGTGAGCTGATCCGCCGGCGCGAACTGGTGCTGCTGGCGCCCGGCGAGGCGGCACTGGCAGCTGCGACTGCGTTGGGCCTGGTCAAGTTGCGTGAAGAATCCTGGCCCGAGCTGAACCTGCGCGAAGTGGTGCTGCGCGTGCCGGCGGGCCTGGACACCGCCGAGGCCCTGGACAAGCTGCGCGCGGCCCAGCCCGATTTGCAGGCCGACTTCAACCATCTGTATTCACGCAGCGGCGACGTGGCGGCGGCTCAGGGCGCGTCCATCCAGCAGACCGGTCCGGTCCGTGTGGGCCTCATCGATGGCGGCGTGGACCGCAAGCACTCCGCGCTGCGCCGTGCAGGCGGCCCCAGCTTCGGCTGCGGTGGCGCGGCACTTCCCAGCGAGCACGGCACGGCCGTCGCGTCCCTGCTGGTCGGCCGCGACCGCGGCTTCGAGGGCGCGGCCGTGAAGGCGGAACTCTTTGCCGCCGACGTCTATTGCGACAAGTCCGACGGGGGCTCGGCCGAGGAAGTGGTGCGCGCCCTGGCCTGGATGGCGCGCGAACGCGTCGCCGTCATCAACCTCAGCCTGGTCGGACCGACCAACCGGCTGCTGGAGCAGGGCGTGGCGGCCCTGGTCAAACGCGGCCATCTCATCGTCGCCGCGGTGGGCAATGACGGGCCGGCGGCGCCGCCGCTGTTTCCGGCGTCCTATGCCGGCGTCATCGGCGTGACGGGCGTCAACCCGTCGCGGCGTGTGCTGCCCGAGGCGGCCCAGGGGCCCCAGGTGTTGCTGGCCGCGCCCGGTGCCGACATGGCCGTGGCGCGCAACGGCGGCGGCTATGGCATCGCGCGTGGCACTTCGTTCGCGGCGCCGCTGGTGGCTGGTCTGCTCGCTGCGGAGCTGCGCCAGCCCGATCCCGTCGCGGCGACGGCCGTCCTCGAGCGCCTGGCCGCATCGGCTGTGGACCTGGGCGCGCCGGGCCGCGACCCCGTTTATGGCCGTGGCCTCGTGGCCGAGGACTTGCGCGTCGTGCCCGAGGAACTTCAGGCCCGGCAACGGCGCTGAGGCCTGTAAGGGCAGCGGCCGGGCGGCGACTGATGAGCCTGTCGCCACTGCTCCAGCTTGCCATGCCTGCGCTGTCTTCTGCCCGCCGTTCCGGCCTCGTGGTCACACGTCGCCTCTGCCTGTTGGCGCCACTGCCCTGGTTGTTGCCCGGTTGCGGGGGAGGGGGCGACGGCGGCGCTGCCGCCCCGTCGACCTCGCCGATGTCGACGACACCCGAGCCCGATGCCGTGACCTACCGCGCGACCTTGAGCACGGACTGGGCGGCGTCGAATTTCCCGACCTGGTTCCCCGCCAACCGGCATTTCTCCGGTCTGGTGGGCGCTGTGCATGACGCCACGGTGAGTTTCTGGCGGGACGGCGGCTTGGCGACCCAGGGCATCCAGGACATGGCCGAGCGCGGGCAGAAGGCCGCCTTGCTGGCCGAGGTGGTGCAGGCCCAGCAGGCCGGGGCCGTGAGCGCAGCACTCAGCGGCGCCGGCGTCGGCACAGCGGAGAAGCAGGTCTCCATCGAATTCGTGCTGACGCAGCGGCACCCGCTGCTGACCCTGGTGTCCATGGTGGCGCCCAGTCCCGATTGGTTTGTCGGCGTCGCCGGCCTGTCGTTGCAGAAGGACGGCCGCTGGGTGGCGCGACTGAGCCTGGCGCTGGAAGTCCATGACGCCGGCACCGACAGCGGGCTCAGCTTCGCTTCGCCGGACCTGGCCAGCAACCCCCATGGCCCCATCCGCCTGCTCAGCAGCGCCGTGGCCGACACCGATCTGGACGCCGGCCTGCATCGCGTCACGCGCGCACCGCTGGCCAGCCTGCTGCTGGAGCGCCTGGGCTGACACAAGGAGTTGCATGTGGGTCGGGAAGGATCTCGGCGCGGCCGTCGTTGTACTCAGTGAAAGGGCCGGAATGGCTGGCTCTTCCGAAGCAACGACACCCGGAGATCCATCATGTTTGCAACCCGTCGCACCCAAGTCTTCCGCACCACGCTGAGCGTTGCCGCCATGGCGGCCGGCCTGCTCGCTTCCACGGCCCATGCCGGCCTGCTTGGCGGCGGCGGTGGCCTCACCGGCGGTTTGACCGGTGGCCTGAATGGTGCCCTGTCGCCGCGCCAGCTCGACATCGGCGGCAAGGCCGGTGGCAATGCGAGCGGCTCGGCTGGCGGTTCTCTCGTCAAGGGCACGCTGGACAAGGCCCAAGGCACCGTCGGCGGCGTCAAGGACGCGGCGACCGGCGCGGTCGGTCAGGTGAAGAGCGCCGGCGAAGGCACGAAGGATGCGATCGGCAACACCGCCGGCAGCGCCTCGGGCAGCGCCGACGGCAGCGTCAGCGGCGCGCTGACCGGCACGGCCAACGGCGTCAGCGGCAGCCTGGCCGGCCAGGGCGGCGGCATGCTGAATGGCGCGCTGAAGCAGGGCGACACGCCGGCCGCGGCGACGCCCACTGCGCCTGCCACGCCCACCACCGCAGCACCGGCGGCACCTGCTGCCCCCACACCTTCGACGACGCCTGCCAAGCCGGCTGCGCCGCTGGCCCTGGGCGGCAACGCGGCGGGCAATGCCAGCAGGAACGAAGTCGGTGGCGGCGCCGGCGGCCAGGCCACCGGCCGCAAGGGCCAGGCCGAGGGCAGCGCCTCCGCCAAGGCCTCGCGCACCGACAACGGCGTGGCCGTGAACGCCGCGGCTGATGGCTCGGCCAAGCGTTGATCGGGTCTGGGTGAGTAGGGCGACCTGCGGGTCGCCCTTCGCTTTCAGCCCCGGCGCTTCAGCCGGTGAAGCGCGACGGCGCTGCACAGCACCGTGAAGCCCAGCAGCACGGCAAAGGCCATCTCCGGCGAGATCCAGCGGAACTTGTCGACGCCGCCGGCGGCGAAGACGAGCTGGTCCAGGTGGAAATGCGGCCAGAACACGGTCTGGAAGTGCATGGACTTGGGCAGCGGGAAGAACACACCCGACAGATACAGCCCCGGCAGATAGGCCAGATTGGCATAGGCCGGTGCGGCCGAGCCGCCGGTCAGGCTGCCCAGCATGACGCCCAGGGCGCAGAAGGGGATGGTGCCGGCGACGAGCACGGCGCTCATGACCACAAACTGCGCGCCGCTCAGATGGGCCTGGCCCGTGACGGCGGCCAGCACGAGGATGGGCAGATAGGCCAGGGCGCCGCAGGCCACGCCGGCGACGATCTTGGCCGTCAGCCAGGCGCCGGGCGGCGCGGGCTGGGCGCGCTTCAGGGTCAGCAGGCCCTGCTCGCGCTCCATGGCGAGATTGGGGCAGGTGGCGAACAGCGCCGCCATCGTGACGGCCATCACCGAGAAACCGCTGAACATGAAGCGGCCGGCATCGGGGTCCTTGGCGACGGCCTCACCGGCCACCGCGAAGGCGAACAGCAGATAGGTGGCCACCGGCAGCAGGAACATCGGCAGCGCGAAGGCCGGCATGCGCAGCAGGCGCACCAGCTCCAGCCGGATTTCGAGGGCGTAGACCGCCAGCGTGCGGTTCACGAGCATGGGGTGGGTCAAGGCGGTCATGCGGCCTCCCGGGTCAGTTCGTTGAAGGCTTCGTTGAGCCCGGCCTGTTTGACTTCCAGGCGCGACAGCCGGGGGTCGGCGGCGAGCAGTCCACGCACGACGCTTTCGGCATCGGTGGCGACGATGGCGAGCTGGTCGTGGTCGCAGCTGACCTCCACCACACCCGGCCACTGTCGGACGTCACCCATCGCCACCGCGGTCGTGCAGCGGATGTGGCGGCGCGACACCAGGGCGCGCATCTCGTCGACGCTGCCCGAGGCGATCAGACGGCCCTTGCCGAGCACCGCCACGCGCGTCGCCAGCGCCTCGGCTTCTTCGAGGTAGTGGGTCGTCAGCAGGATGGAGCAACCCTCGCGCAGCAGGCCACGGAGGGTGCCCCACATGGCTTCGCGGGCCTGGATGTCGAGGCCGACGGTGGGCTCGTCCAGGAACAGCACCCGGGGCCGGCCGCAGATGGCCAGCGCGAACTGCACCTGGCGCTTCTGGCCGCCGGATAGCTTGCCGTAAGGGCGCCAGGCCAGGGCCTCGATGCCGGCGCACTCCAGCGCCTGCTGCACCGTCATCGGCTGTTCGTAGTAGCTGGCCGACAGGGCGACCAGCTCGTGCACCTTCAAGTCCTTGGGCAACTCGACGTCCTGCATCATGACGCCCAGACCCAGGCGTTGCTGCAACTCCGTCGGCGCGCCGCCGAGCAGTTGCACTTCACCCGCGTCCGCCTCCTGCAGGCCCAGCCACAGCGAGATGGCGGTGGACTTGCCGGCGCCGTTGGGGCCGAGCAGGGCCAGCAGTTCGCCGCGCTTCAGGTCCAGGTCGACCCGGGTCAGGGCTGCGAGTGGGCCGTAGCGCTTGGACACGCTGCGCAGCGAGGCGACGGTATCGTTTGACGACGCGGCCTTCTCGACCGGCGCTGCAGCCGCGGCCGCACGGCGCGGATAGGCCTTGCCGTTGAGCAGCTTGCCGATCGGCGTCGGTCGCACCAGCCAGTGATAGCTCAGCAGCAGCACGGCCAGACTGACCGCGACGATGAAGGGGTACTTCAGGCTCCAGTGCAGCGGCCAGTCACCCACCCAGACCTGGAGGGCGGCGACGAGGGGCAGGTGGACGAGGTAGATCCAGTAGGACGCATCGGCCACGTAGCGAACCGCCGGGTGATGGCCAGACAGGAAGCGCAGCGCAACCCCGGTGATGGCGAAGCTCCAGGCCCAGCTCGACGCGACAAAGGACAGCGTGAAGATCAGCTTCGGGTTCTCGGGCATGCCGAACACGGGCTGGGTCTTCAGCACGTAGAGGCAAACGGCCGAGGATGCGATGGCCAGGGCCAGATGCATCGGCCAGCGCGAGCGCAGGGCGGCCAACGCATCGGGCGCGCGCTGCACCAGCCAGCCAAAGGCGAAGGCGACGCCATAACCGACGGTGGCGGGCAGTTGCGGGATCAGCGACTGGTCGGGCGTGGGGATGCCCATCACAGGCAGCCACATCGGCAGCGACAGCAGGCAGGCGGCCAGCGGCAGGCCCAGCAACAGCGCGCCGGCCGGCCAGCGCAGCGCGCCGGTCGTGAGCTTGTCGGCCAGGCCGCGCAGCTTCTGGTGGGGGTCCAACCGCCCGACGAGGCCGCGCAGCAGCAGGGCGCCTGCATACAGCCACAGCAGCTGGTAGAGGAACCACAGATGCGTCAGCGGAAAGGCGCCCGGCGCCTTGGGCATCTCCGGCATGGCCGGCGGCGCGCCGTGGAAGAGCTTCTGCGCGCCGAGATACCAGACGAAGGCGATGGCCGGAAAGATCAGCAGCCAGCCGACCACCAACGGCACGGCGATGCGCTTGCCGCGGTTGGCCCAGAAGCCTCGCGTGCCGAGCCGCTGGTGCAGCTGCCGGGCGAAGAAGCCGGCGATGAAGAAGAACAGCGTCATGCGCAAGCTGTGGGCCACGAAGCTCGCGTCGGCGAGGAAGGGGCTGGGCGAGTTGTCGACCATGGCCCAGAGGCCGGGCGGCATGCCGGGGATGAAGGACAGCATCGCGTGGAAGGCCACGCCCAGCAAAAGGGCAAAGCTCCGCACTGCGTCGAGGGCATGCAGCCTCTCGCCGTTGGGTTGGGGATTCATGGGGACTCCTAGAGGAAGTCGCGCCGTCGCGCGGCGATGAGCAGGGGCAGGGACAGGGCAAGCAGCGTCACGGCCAGCTCCGCCGTGAGGACCTGCCAGAAAGCGCCGTTCCACACCGGCGCAGCGGCGGCCATGTGCTGGCCGATCTCGGGAATGCGGGGGATGCCCATCATGAAGAGGGACACCGACATATTCGTCAGCACGATGACGCCGGCCATGCCGGCCTCAGACTTGATGTGCAGGGTGGCGCACAGCACCACGGCGTAGTTGGCCAGCAGGTAGACGCAGAGCAGCACGCCATAGGGCAGCAGGCCGTCGGCGATGCCGGGCGCGATCAGCACCAGGGCCAGGGCACCGCCGCTCAGCACGCCCCAAGGCAGCAGGAAGCACAGCAGCAGGCCCAGCAGCTTGGCCAGCACATAGTCGGCCGGTGCGATGGGCAGGCTGAGCACGAAGAGCAGGGCACGCTCCTTGCGCTCGTTGGCGACGCCGAACAGGGCCAGCATGACGCCCAGGGCGATGACGGCCGTCAACCAGACCAGGAAGCCGATCTGGAACAGGCCCTCGCCGCCGGGGGCGACAGCCAGGCTGGCCAGGCCGGCCGCGGTGACGCTGACGAGGAACCAGCGGTTGGCATGGAGCTCCTTGGCGATGAGCTTGCGAACGACGGGATTCATAGGCCGCGCGCCTCCCGGCTGTGCATGACGGTGGCGACGAAGATCTCTTCCAGGCTCATGCGCTGCACCGTCTGCACCGGGGCGCCGAGGCGGGCCAGGAAATCATCGGAGAAGCCATCGACGGTCAGCGTGGCGAGGGCACCGTCGCGCTCGCAGCTGACGATTTCGGGCAGTTGCCATGTCGTCGCCGTGTCGGTGCGCAGTTGCACCCGCCGCCAGCGTTCCAGGAAGTCGTCCCTGTCGCTGGACGCGACGACGCGGCCGCGGTCGATGAAGCTGATGCGGTCGGAGATGCGCTCCACGTCCACGGTGTTGTGCGACGAGAACAGGATGGAGCGGCTGTCGTCGCGCAGCACGTCCATGAACTCGGTCAGCAGCTCGTGGCGGGCGACGGGGTCCAGGCCCGAGGTCGGTTCGTCCAGCACCAGCAGACGCGGCCGGCGCGCCAGGGCCAGCAGCAGGGAGGCCTTGATGTGCTCGCCGGTGGACAGGCCCTTGACCGGCTGCTCGGCGTTCAGGCCGAAGCGCTTCAGCAGCTGGGCCGCATAGGCGGCGTCCCAGCCCGGGAACATGGAGGCGACCCAGCCCAGATGCCAGCCCAGCGTCGCGTGCTGGAACAGGCGCATGTCGTCGCTGACAAAGGCCACCTGGGCCTTGGCGGCGGCCTGCTCCTTGGGCATGTTGTGGCCGAGCAGGCGGATGTCTCCTGCATCGGCGGCGAGCAGGCCCATCAGCAGCCGGATGGTGGTGCTCTTGCCGGCGCCGTTGGGGCCGACCAGGCCCATGATCTGGCCTTGCTCCAGCTCCAGCGACACGTCTTCCAGCGTGAAGAAGCGAAACGCCTTGCGCACGCCGCGCATTGCGATGGCCGGGGTGGCACTCATTCGGTGGGCTCCTGGGGATTCAGCGCGCTGCGCAGTCGTTCGATCAGTTGGGGCTCTTCCAGCCCCAAGGTGCGGGCAATGCGGCTGGCCGCGGCCAGATGGCTGTCCAGCTCGGCGCGCTGCCCGGCCTGGGCCAGGTCCTGGGCGTCGGCGATGAAGGAGCCCTTGCCGTGTCGGGTCACGATGACACCCTCCGTCTCGAGGTCGAGATAGGCGCGTTTGACGGTGATGACGCTCACCCTCAGGTCCGCCGCCAGCGCGCGGATGGACGGCAGTTCCTTGCCCGGCGGCCAGTCCCCCGCGGCGACGCGCTGGCGGATCTGCTCGGTGATCTGCAGATACATGGGCCGCGCGTCGGCCTGGGAGATCAGGAGTCCACTGTGCATTGTGTGTATATGCTATGTGCACAGTTGGGCAAAAGCAAGTCCGAGAACGAAAAAGGCGACCCGAGGGCCGCCTTGCGTCGAGAAGTGCGCGGTCAGAGCTTGAGCAGGGCTTCGAGGTTCACGCGCAACTTGAACTCCGTCGGTGCCAGGCTGGCCGTGATGGCCTGGCTGGCCAGGCGGGTGTCGCGCGGCACGGGGTTGCTCAAGGGGCTGCCGCTCTTGCCGATCAGCGCCGCCACCAGGGGCTCGTTGGCGCTGAAGCCGCGCTTGAAGACCAGGCCGACCTCGCCATTGGCCAGGCGCACGATGCTGCCCGGCGGGTAGAGGCCGACGGTCTTGATGAGGGCCGCGCCGGCCTCGTCGGGCTGGCCGACCTCATCCAGGAAGACGGCACGCGCCGCGGCGGCGCCACTCATGGCCTGGCGGCTGCGGCGTGGCGACAGGCGCGCGCCGAACAGGTCGATGCGGCGCAGCAGGCGTGCCAGCTTCTCGCCCTCGCTGCGGCTGCCCAGCGGGCCGGGGCCGGCTTCGTGGTGCAGGCGCACGGCGGTCAGCCAGATGGGATCGTTGATGCCGACCTGGGCCAGGCGCTGGGCGGCGCGGTCGCCGTGGGCGGCCAGGGCCTGGCGCTGGGCCGGCGTGGCGGCGTCGAGCTGGCTGGCCATGCGGTCATGGGCGGCGGTGGCGCTGTAATTCATGGTCAAGGCCGCGCCCTGCAAGGCAGCGCGCAACTCGGTCGACAGCTGCAGCTGCTGGGCGACCAGGTCGCCGAGCAGCAGGGTCAGCAGCGCGTGGCGGGCGCTGTAGTCGCCGAACTCCTGGCTGCTTTCGAAGATCAGCAGCATCAGCGTCGAGTCGGGCTGGGCGTGCAGGCGCTTCAGCGCGCTGTCGCGGATCTGTGCGAGGCGGGCCGGGAAGTCCACCGGCTCCGTTTCGCGCAGCAGGCTGTGGGTGTGCATCAGCAGGTCCGACCAGGCCTCGCGCGGGCCCAGCTCGACCTTGGCCGGCGCAGCCTGCGAATCCAGCCTGAAGCTGCCATCGGCCTTGGCGATGTCGGACAGCGACACGTCCTGCATGACCATGGTGTCCAGGCGGTGGGCCAGGGCGCGCTGGTATTCCATGGTGTCGGCGGAATTCACCCAGGCGCCGCCATCGACCAGCGTGCGCACCAGCGGCGAGTCGCGCAGCACCTGGCCGCGCGCGAACAGCAGCTTGCCGCCGGCGTCAAAAAGGTCGTAGGGCAGGGTCATGCCCAGCCGCAGCGTGCGGGCAGGCAGGGGGATGAGTTCAGAGGCCATGTCAGCGGCGCCCGGCCGCCCGAAGCCGCTGAAACGCCCCCTCGGGGGGCAGCGAGCGCGGAGAGCGTGGGGGTCGAGTCATTTGCGGCATTCTCAACGGCCTTCGGCATCGGAGAGCCGTTCTTGAGCGCTGGCGAAGGCCCTGCTGCGTAGAATTCCCGGCTCATCCGAGGAGCGCTGCGAGGTTTTCCCCAGGCTCGGATCGTTTCCCAACGGCGCTCATCGAACCTCCGCACGAGTCCGTCGATGACCACCGCCCCGCCTCCCCTCAAGCTCTCCGGCCTCGAGCCCGTTGCCATCGACGCCGGCAGCCTGTTCGTCAACATCGGCGAGCGCACCAATGTCACCGGCTCCAAGGCCTTCGCCCGCATGATCCTGGCGGGCCAGTTCGAGGACGCCCTGGCCGTCGCGCGCCAGCAGGTCGAGAACGGCGCCCAGGTCATCGACATCAACATGGACGAGGCCATGCTGGACAGCCAGGCGGCCATGGTGCGCTTCCTGAACCTGATCGCCGGCGAGCCCGAGATCGCGCGGGTGCCCATCATGATCGACTCCTCCAAGTGGAGCGTCATCGAGGCCGGCCTGAAGTGCATCCAGGGCAAGGGCATCGTCAATTCCATTTCTCTCAAGGAAGGCGAGGCGGAATTCAAGCGCCAGGCCAGGCTGGTGAAGCGCTACGGCGCGGCGGCGGTCGTGATGGCCTTCGACGAGAAGGGCCAGGCCGACACCTTCGCGCGCAAGACCGAGATCTGCGAGCGGGCCTACCGTTTCCTCGTCGACGAGGTGGACTTCCCGCCCGAGGACATCATCTTCGACCCCAACATCTTCGCCATCGCAACAGGCATCGAGGAGCACGACAACTACGCGGTGGACTTCATCGAGGCCACGCGCTGGATCAAGCAGAACTTGCCCGGCGCCAAGGTGTCGGGCGGCGTCAGCAACGTGAGCTTCAGCTTCCGCGGCAACGAGCCGGTGCGCGAGGCCATCCACACCGTTTTCCTTTACCACGCCATCCAGGCGGGCATGGACATGGGCATCGTCAACGCCGGCATGGTGGGCGTCTATGACGATCTCGACGCCGAGTTGCGCGATCGCGTGGAGGACGTGGTGCTGAACCGCCGCCCCGACGCTGGCGAGCGGTTGATCGAGATCGCCGACCGCGCCAAGAGCGCCGGCAAGGACGACTCGGCCCGTCTGGCCTGGCGCGCGAACGACGTCAACGCGCGACTGTCGCATGCGCTGGTGCATGGCATCACCGACTTCATCGATGCGGACACCGAAGAGGCCTGGCAGGCCATCTCCGCCGGTGGCGGCCGGCCGCTGCACGTCATCGAAGGCCCGCTGATGGCCGGCATGAACGTCGTCGGCGACTTGTTCGGCCAGGGCAAGATGTTCCTGCCCCAGGTGGTCAAGAGCGCCCGAGTCATGAAGCAGGCCGTCGCCCATCTGTTGCCCTATATCGAGGAAGAAAAGCGCCTGCTCATCGAAGGCGGCGGCGACGCCAAACCCAAGGGCAAGATCGTCATGGCCACCGTCAAGGGCGATGTGCACGACATCGGCAAGAACATCGTCACGGTGGTCCTGCAGTGCAACAACTACGAGGTCGTCAACATGGGCGTCATGGTGCCGGCCCAGGACATCCTTCGCAAAGCCAAGGAAGAGGGCGCCGACATCATCGGCCTGTCCGGCCTGATCACGCCCAGCCTCGAGGAGATGCAGCACGTCGCCGCCGAGATGCAGCGCGACGACTACTTCGCTTCGCGCCACATGCCGCTGCTGATCGGCGGCGCGACGACCAGCCGCGTGCACACGGCCGTCAAGATCTCGCCGCATTACGAAGGCCCGGTCGTCTACGTGCCGGACGCCTCGCGCGCCGTCGGCGTCTGCACCGAGCTGCTCAGCGATGACCGCGCCGCGGCCTATATCGCAGAACTGAAGGCCGACATCGAGAAGACCCGCGAGCTGCATGCCAACAAGAAGCAGACGCCGCTGGTGACGCTGGCCGCCGCACGTGCCAACAAGGCCGTGCTGGACCTGGCCCGCGTCGCCCCCGCGCCGAAGTTCACCGGCCGCCGCGTGCTGAAGAACCTCGACCTGGCGGAGCTGGCGAAGTACATCGACTGGGGCCCCTATTTCCAGACCTGGGATCTGGCCGGTCCCTATCCGGCCATCCTGGACGACGCCGTCGTCGGCACCGAGGCGCGCAAGGTGTTTGCCGATGCCCAGGCCATGCTGAAGAAGATCATCGACGGCCGCTGGCTGCAGGCCCATGCGGTCTTCGGCCTCTATGCGGCGGCGCGGGTCAACGAGGACGACATCGCCATCCGCAGCGAGCCACCGATGATCTGGCGCGGTCTGCGCATGCAATCTGAGCGGCCCGTCGTCGAAGGCGTGAAGCGTCCCAACCGCTGCCTGTCCGACTTCGTCGCCGAAGACGCCGATCACATCGGCCTGTTTGCCGTCACCGCGGGACTGGGCGTCGACAAGAAGGAAGCCGACTTCCTCGCCAGCCACGACGACTACTCGGCCATCATGCTCAAGGCCCTGGCCGATCGCCTCGCCGAGGCCGCGGCCGAGTGGCTGCACGAGCGTGTGCGCCGCGAGTTCTGGGGCTATGCGCCGGCCGAAGGCCTCAGCAACGAGGAGCTGATCGCCGAAAAGTACAGCGGCATCCGCCCCGCGCCGGGCTATCCCGCCTGCCCCGACCATCTGGCCAAGCGCGACCTCTTCAAGGTGTTGGCACCCGACGAGATCGGCATGGGCCTGACCGACAGCATGGCGATGACGCCGGCGGCCAGCGTCAGCGGTTTCTACCTGGCGCATCCCGATGCCGCCTATTTCAACGTCGGCCGCATCGGCGACGACCAGCTCGCCGACTGGGCCGCGCGTTGCGGTCTCAACGAGGCCGAGGCCCGCCGGGCGCTTGCGCCGCTGTTGAGTTAGGTCGGCATCCCTAAGTCGAAGCGGCCCTGTCCTACAGGGCGGGCTTGGGGGCGACGGCATCCTGCCGGGCATACGAACAGCACTGGAGAGGCCCATGTCGACCCCCATCCACACCGTCAAGTCCACCCAGATCGTCGCCGGCGTTGCCGTAGTGCTGGCGTTGCTTGGCGGCGCCTACGCCGTGGGGCGGTCGCACACGGACACCAGCGAAACCGTCGCCACGACGACGCAACAGCAGACCGCCCCCGCGCCGCAGCGCCTGGCCAGCGCCGATCCGGTGCGTCAGGCCCAGCCGGCGCCCGTGGTTGAAGCCGAGGCGCCCCCGGCTCTGTGCAGCAGCTGTGGCCGCGTGACCGATGTGCACACCGAGGCACGTCGCGGCAAGGGCAGCGGCGTCGGCGCCGTGGGTGGCGCCGTCGTTGGCGGCTTGCTGGGCAATATGGTCGGCGGCGGCAACGGCCGCAAGCTCGCCACCGTGGCGGGTGCCGTCGGCGGCGGCTACGCCGGCAACGAGATCGAGAAGAACCAGAAGAGCCACACCGTCTGGGTCGTGCAGATTCGCGAAAGCGATGGCCGCCTGCGCCGCTTCGAGCGCAGCGCCGACCCGGGCCTGCGAGTGGGTGACGAGGTGAGGATGACCGAGAACGGCTTCGTGCGCGCGTGAGCGTCACGGGTGGTTCTCCTCCAGGAGTGATGCGATGAAATTGATGATCGCCACCATGGCCCTGGCGGCCACGCTGTCCACGGCGGTCCGCGCCGACGACGGCCCGGCCCCGGTGTTGTCCATCCCGACCCAGGCCCAGCGCGACGCTCTTTGTCGCGGCTGCCTTTGGGTGCAGGAAATTCATGCCGAGACCCGCGAGGGCAAGGGCAGCGGCCTGGGCGTGGTCGGCGGCGCCGTCATCGGCGGCCTGCTGGGCCACCAGGTGGGCGGCGGCACCGGCAAGAAGCTCGCGACCCTCGGAGGTGCCGCGGCCGGTGGCTATGCCGGCAACGAGGTCGAGAAGAACGCCAAGAAGTCCACCGTGTGGGTCGCCCAGGTGGTCGACCGCAGCGGCCAGATGCGCCTCGTCGAGATGGACGCCGATCCCAGGCTGGTGGCCGGCGACACCGTGCGCGAGCGCGATGGCATGCTGATCCGCCCCTGACGCCGCGCGCCCACGGCAAGGCGCGGCATCGCATCAGGGGTTTCCTGAGCGGGTTGGGCGCGACATCAGCTTAGGTATCGCGCTCGTGATCGCGATGCCGCGAAACTGCAGCCGCTTCCGCGCTGCTCCCCATGTTCAATTGGGACGACCTCAAATACCTGCATGCCCTGGCGTGCCATGGCAGCACCCTGGCCGCGGCGCGCGCGCTGCAGGTCAGCGCGACGACGGTGCAGCGCCGCTTGCAGGAGCTGGAGCAGCGCATCGGTCAGCCGCTGGTGAGGCGCGAGACGGGGGGCTACCAATTGACCGACTGCGCGCGTGAGCTGCTGCCCCTGGTCGAACGCGTCGCCCAGGCCGTGCTGGAGGTCGAGCAGCATCTGCAGTCGCTCCCGGCAGACGCTTTGCGACCCATCGGGACAGGCTAGGCCGTGTGCATGCGGTACTGGTTGCGCCCCGAGCCCTTGGCCAGGTAGAGGGCCTGGTCGGCCCGGCCCAGCAAGGCCTCGCCATCCAGCTCGTCGCCGGGATGCATGGCGATGCCGATGCTGGTGCCCACGGCCAGCGGGCCGGCCGACACCGCGAAGGGCTGGTTGATGGCCTCGATGATCTTGCCGGCCACGATCTCCGCCTCGGAAGCGGCGCGCAGACCCTCCAGCACGATGACGAATTCATCGCCCGCCAGCCGGCCGACGAAGTCCGTGGTGCGCACCAGGCCCAGCAGCCGGCGCGCGAATTCGCGCAGCACCTCGTCGCCGACGCCATGGCCATGGCCGTCGTTGATGAGCTTGAATCGGTCGACGTCCAGGAACAGCAGGGCGGTGTGGGTCTGGGCGCGGTGGGCGCGCTTGATGACCGCGGCCAGCTGCTCGTTGAAGCAGTAGCGGTTGGGCAGGCCGGTCAGCGCGTCGGTGCGGGCCAGCTCGGCGAGCTGGCGTTCGAAGCGCCGGTGTTCCGTCACGTCGGTGCTGAGGGCGTAGAGGCCGCGTATGGACCCATCCTGGGCGACGTCGGGCAGGTAGAGGTTGTGCAGGGAGCGCGCCACGCCGACGGCGGACGACTCGATGTTGAACTCGACGCGCTCGCCGGTGAGGGCCTTGATCAGATGCTCACGGCGCTGCTCATAAAGCGGCGCGGGGATGGCCTCGGCCACCGTCTTGCCGATGGTGGCGCGGTGGTCCAGCCCCGTCCACTTGCTGAAGGTCTCGTTGAGAAAGAGCAGGCGCTGGTCCTTGTCGATGTACGAGATCATGACCGGCAGGTTGTCGGCGATGTCGCGCAGCCGCTTCTCGCTTTCGGCCAGTCGCTCTTCAGCCAGTCGCCGTTCGGTGATGTCGAAGGAGACCGAATAAAAGCCCCGGACCTCGCCTCCTGCGTCGAAGTTCGGCACGTATTTCTGCATGAAGAAGCGCACGTCGTCGCCATGCTTGACGAAGGACTCGAACTGCTGAGCCTCGCCGCGCAGCACGCCTTCGATATAGGGCCGGGCGATCTGCCAGACCGCCTCGCCACGGATCTGGCGGAAGGTCTGCCCCAGCATCTCGCTGACGGGGCGGCGCATGACCTTCTCGACGGCCAGGTTGCCGAAGTCGGCGCGCAGCTCGCGGTCGAAGTGCGAGATGACGGCCGGGATGTTGTCGGTGATCTCGCGCATGCGCCGCTCGGCTTCGCGCAGCTCATCGGTGCGGCGCTGCAGGGCGATGGTCATGGCGTCGAAGCGGCGCGTCAGGGTGCCGAGCTCGTCCTGGGTCGTGCTGCCGAAAAGCGGCACCTGCTCGCCGCGCTCCAGGGCCTCGGTGGCCGCCGTGAGCCGGGCCAGCGGCTTCAGCACGCGGCGCACGCCAAGAACGGCCAGGCCCACCAGCAGCAGGCTGAAGCCGGCGACGGCGGCCATGGTGACGCGCTCGTGCACGTCCTCGGCATCGCCGCGCGCATCGCCGGCATTGCGCGACCAGCGGAAGGCCGCATCCGCCATGGACTGGGTGTCGCCCAGCAACAGCTCGAAGGCCTGGTCGCGGCGACGGCGCTCGAAGTCGCTGGTGGGCGCGGCGGAAGTCTGCAGCGCGCGCTCGAACAGCACGGGCAGGCGGGCTGCGGCGTCCTTCAGCAGCTCCAGCTCGGGCTGGGATTCGTCCTGCGGCCCGGCCTCCTCCAGCTCGCGGGCGATGTTGCGGTGCCAGCGCTTCCATTCCGAGACCGACAGTTCGTCGCGCTCGCGCTGGAACACATAGGTCACGCCCACCAGGCCGGCCACGTCGCGGGCCACCTGCTGGGCGCGCTGCTGCCGGGCTTCGGCGCGATCTTCCGCCGCCGTGGCCATCCACATGGCGGCGATGGCGGACACGCCGACGACGACGGCGGCCACGCCGGCAGCGATGAAGAGGGTGCGGATCTTCATGGCTTGGCGGGTTTCATCGGGCCAGGCTCACGGCATTGGGCAGCACGGCGCGCAGCGGTGCGGCATCGACCAGGCTGCGGTAGTCCACCGGCTTGCGGCCGCTGGCATAGCCTTCGCGCAGCACCCAGCTGGCCTGTGACTGCAAGGTCCGCAGCAGGGCTTCCTCCAGGGACAGCCTGGCATGGGTGCGCTGCATCGACCATTGCGCGAAGGCCGGCTCCACGCCCAGCCGGCCGACGAAGATCAGCTCGGCCCGGCGCGGCTGGGCGCGGATGAGTTCGTTGGCCTTGTGCAGGGCCCTCAGGAAGCGCTCGACCTCGGGCCGCCGGGCCTTCAAGGACTGGCTCTGGGCGACGAGGTTGAAGGTCTGCTTGTAGCCGCCAGTCTCGCTGAGCACGACGCCGTCCACGCGCGGGCTGTGGGCCGCGGCATAGGCAAAGGGTTGGAAGACGGCAACCGCATCGACCTGGCCGGCGGCCAGTGTGTCCAGTGCCGCCTCGGGCTGAAGGGCAACCTGGACGATGCTCTTGGGGTCGACATTGCTGTTGAGCAGGAAGGTGTCCAGGAAGTACTGCGCCGACGTGCCCTTGACCACGCCGACGCGCTTGCCAACCAGGTCGGTGGCGAACCTGATGCCCGCAGTACGGCGCGCGACCAGCTCCACGTCGCTGGACGTGCTGGAGAAGGTGGCCAGGATGGAGAAGTCGGTGCGCACCAGCGACTCGAAGGCGATGGCGGTCTCGGACGCCGTGCCGAGGTCGGCCTGGCCCTCGGCCATCAGCTGCAGGCAGCGCCGGCCGCTGGGCGCCTCGATGGCCGTGACGGTCAAGCCTTCGGCTTCGAACAGGTGCTCTGACAGCGCGACAAAAACCGGCAGCGAATGCGGCGACCGCGACACCGCGACGATCAGTGGCGCTGCGGTGGCGGTGCCCGCCAGCCAGGCGGCCAGCAGCCACAAGCATTTCACGAAGGGGAGCCGCATGGGGACGTCGCTGTCCAGCGTCAGCGCGTCAGCGTGACGGCGGTGGGGGCCAGGGCCTGCAGCAGGCGAGCGTCGATCAGCTGCTGCAGCGAAGGCGCCGGCTCGGTCGACTTGCCGTCCTGGCCCAACTGCCAGCGGATCTGGCTCAGCATGGTGGTCGGCAGCGAAGCGTGCAGGGCGAGCCGGTAGTCCTGCTCGGCCATCAGGCGCTGCGCCACCGGCAGGCTGACCTTGAGGCTGGTGGCAAGCAGAACCTGGGCCTCCGCGGGCGACTCGGCGATGAAGCGCTGGGCCCGCAACAGGGCGCGCATGACTTTCTCGAAGCGTGCCCGGTCCCGGTCCACCGCGCGGGCCTGGGCGGCGACGCAGAAATGCTGGGTGTAGACATGGGCCGAAGGCAGGGCCACGGCGTCGTCGCCCAACTTTTCCGCGATGTGGCCGGCCTCCGGCTCCCACACCACCGCGGCGGCCGCCTTGCCCTGCTGCACGAGGTCGCCCAGGGCGCCGGGGTCGGCGAAACGCAGCTTGACGCGCTCGGGGTCGATGCCCTGGTAGGTCAGCCAGCGGTCCACGAAGTATTCGGCCGAGGTGCCGGCCACGGTGGCGATGCGCTTGCCGGCCATGTCGGCGCTGCCGCGCACGCCGGCCCGCCGGCTGGCGATGAGCTTGATCTGGGCGTTCGACTCGCTGACCGAGGCGAGGATGGCGACGGCCGGCGTCTGGGCGGCCGTCATCGCGACAGCGAACTCGGCGCTGGCGGCGATGTCGGCGGCACCGGAGCGCAGCGCGGCCAGGCAGGCCTTGCCGCTGTTGCAGGGGATGCGCACCACGTCCAGGCCCTCGCTCTGGAACAGGCGCTGCTCGATGGCCACCAGCAGCGGCAGCGACACCGGGCCGCTGGGCACGGCGACGTTGATCGTCGCGGCCTGTGACGGTTGGGTTAGGCCCAGCAGCAGGGCCGTGGCCGCCCCGACCGTCAGCCCGATCGGGCGCATGCTCAGCCCGCCTGTCCGGGCAGGGCCCGGCGCAATTGGATGGCCTCGGCGACATGGGTGCTGCCTATTGCAGGCGCCGTTGCCAGGTCGGCCACAGTGCGGGCCACCCGCAGCACGCGATGGAAGCCGCGTGCCGACCAGCCCAGACGCTCGGCCGAGCGTTCGAGCAAGGCCTTGGCCGCGGGCTCCAGCACCGCATGCTCACTGAGATCCTGGGCCTGCAGCTGGGCGTTGGCCATGCCCTGGCGCGCGACAGCCCTTTGGCGCGCGGCGGCCACGCGCTCGGCGACGGCGCTGCTGGGCTCGCCGGGCGCCAGGTCCTGCAGCTCACGCGGTGGGACGGCGGGCACTTCGATGAGCAGGTCGAGGCGGTCGAGGAAGGGGCCGCTGAGACGGCCTTGATAACGGGCCACCTGATCGGGTGTGCAGCGGCAGGCCTTCAGCGGGCTGCCCAGATGGCCACAAGGGCAGGGGTTCATGGCCGCGATGAGCTGGAAGCGCGCGGGGAACTCCGCCTGGCGGGCCGCTCTGGAGATGAGGATGCGGCCGGTCTCCAGAGGTTCACGCAGGGCCTCCAGGGCGGCACGCGGGAACTCGGGAAGCTCGTCGAGGAACAGGACGCCGTGTTGGGCCAGCGAGATCTCGCCCGGCCGGGGCGGCGAGCCGCCTGTAAAACTCCACGATATTTGCGATGATGCGGGCATATGTCCACGATAACTGCGACTACGGCGGATTGGCGGCCAGATCGGCCCGTGCGTGCGATTGGGATTCAGACCCGCAGCATCACTGGAACCATGCCTGAGAGCAATCGGTACGAGTCGTCCCTCGAGAGGGATTTCATGATCCTCCAGAACTTTGATCCGGAGGTGGAGTGGTGTACGCCCCAGCCCCTGAAGATGGCCTACCGTGGTTTAGACGGCGAGCCTCACGAGCACACCCCCGACGTTTTCGTGGAATGGCGCACCGACATCAAAGTGCGAGACGCTCGACCGCTACTGGTCGACGTCAAGTATCGAGAGGCCATTCATGGCGCTTGGCGTGAATGGCGCCATCTGTATCGCGTCATGACCAACTACGCTGAGGATCGAGGGTGGCGATACAAGCTTCTCTCGGAGCGGGAGATTCGCACGCCTCGGCTTAAGAACGCCAACTTCCTTCTCCCATACCTGAAACGTACCAGCTTGCCAGACGTCGAGCAGCGGATCCTTGAGGCACTCAAGGGCGTGGGCGAGACCGATCCGAAGACGTTGATGGCCAGCCTGCATCCGGACAAGTGGGAACAAGCGGCCATGGTTCCGATGCTCTGGAAACTTATGGCCGAACGACGAATCGGGTTCGACGAAGACACCCAGCTGACCATGCTGGCGCGAATCTGGACCCTCCATCGGAGGCGCAAGTGAAGCAGTTGCATCCTGGCGACGTTGTGGTCTGGGACGAGCGCAAGTGGACGCTTGTCGACATCCCTTCCGTCGATCGTGTGCTCCTCAGAAACTCCGATGGCGAGGTCGAACTGGTCCCCGCTGCACAAATCAAATCCGCTTCAGGGCAAGGCAACAGCCGCCAAGGGCTGATGGCGATCCCGAAAGAAGATTGGGATGAGGCTGCAAAGCGGCTCAAGGCACTGCGACCGCTTTTGGATCGCCCTAAGCGCAACCGCAATCAGGCGGAGGTCGACGTGGTCGCCAGGATCGTCGAGAAGGACCGCGCGACCGTCTACCGTTGGATCAAAAAATGGGAAGAAGCCCGGACCGTTTCTTCGCTCCTGCGAGTTGAGCGAAGCGATGCCGGCGAGACTCGCCTGGCCGAAGAGGTCGAAGAGGCGATTCAACGCTGGATCAAGGACTACTGGCTGACGCAAGAGCGGCCCAGCGTCACCGAGCTCCATGAGCGCATAGAGATTGAATGTCGAGAGAAGCGCCTGCCCGTGCCGAGCCTGTCGACGATTCGGAGGCGGGTGGAACAGCTCTCTGACAAATTGAAGATGGCCATGCGCCAGGGCAAGAAGAAAGCCAGTGAGGTTTTTGAACCCCTTCGCGGGTCATTTCCTGGCGCGGACTTTCCGCGGGCGGTCTATCAGATTGACCACACGCCCATCGACCTCATCCTGGTAGACGAAGAGTATCGCGAGTCGATTGGCCGCGCGTGGCTCACCATCGTCACCGACGTCTGCACCCGCATGCTTGCGGGCTTTTACGTTTCGCTTGATCCCACTGGTGCGTTGGCGACGGGCCTGGCACTGACCCACGCCATTCTTCCCAAGGACGCGTGGATGGCCGAAAAGGAGCTGGACGGCAAGTGGCCCATTTGGGGGATGCCCGCCAAGATCTTTGCCGACAACGCCAAAGAGTTCCGGGGAAAGATGCTGGGCCGCGCGTCCAGCGAACACAACATCATTCTGGAGAACCGCCCGAAAGGCTTACCCAAGTTCGGCGGTCACGTAGAGCGACTGTTCCGAACGTTCCTGAAGCGGACCCAGAGTTTGCCGGGCACCACGTTCTCGAACTCGCAGGACAAGGGCGATTACGACTCTGCCCAGCGAGCAGCGCTGACGCTCAAAGACTACGAAAAGTGGTTCTCGATCTTCGTGACCCAGGTCTATCACAACCGGCCACACAAGGGCATCGGCCGGCGCGTCCCTCTGAAGGTCTACGAGCAGTTCGTTCTCGGCTCCGACACCGTCATGAGCATCGGCCTGCCCGAGCCCATTCGGGACGAGGCGAAGCTCCGCATGGACTTTATGCCGTATGAGGAACGCACGATTCAGGAGTATGGCGTTCTCATCGACCACATCGAGTACTACGCCGACGTCCTGAGGCCTTGGATCCATGCCCGCGATCCCAATCAGCCCAGGCTGAAGCGCAAGTTCATGTTCGCCCGCGATCCTCGGGACATCAGCACCATCTACTTCTTCGATCCTGACCTCAAGGCCTATTTCCCCATCCCGTACAAGAACACATCAAGGCCGTCGATCAGCCTGTGGGAGCTCAATGCAGCCTTGGAAAGGCTCAAGCAGACGCCAGAGCGTGTGGTGGACGAAGACGCAATCTTTGAAGGGCTGATCGCGATGAGGCAGCTTGTTGACGAAGCCAGGGGCAAAACCGCAGCTGTGCGACGTCAAAAGCAGCGTCGGGAGGATTGGAAGGGCACCACCAAGAAATCTGGCGGCAAGAAGCCAGCCGCGCCGCAATCGCCATCGTCACCTTCGCAGGACGACGGCGATGACGATGATTGGGGCGTCGACATCAAGCCTTTCGACAACATCGAGGTCTCGAAATGATGACGGGGCACTTGTCGGCAGTCGCCGCTTCCAAACTGGAACTGAGCGACCGTGAGCGCATTCGCTTCATCAAGAGCGCTCGCTGGATTTCATATCCCGAAGCGGAGGCCATTCTTGAGCAACTGGAGGATTTGTTAGACCACCCGCAGCAGGACCGCATGCCGAACATGCTGCTGGTTGGTGCCACCAACGCCGGCAAGACTGCCCTCATCAAACGATTCCTTTCACTGCATCCTGCCAAGCCAAATCTGGAGGGCGACGCAGCCGAGGTGCCGGTCGGCTATGTTCAGACTCCGCCCGGAGCGACCGACGACGATCTCTATCAAGCGATACAGCGGACGCTGTTTCACAGCACACCCCGCGCTCAGTCGCGGCCAGAGAGACGGAATGGCGCCATTGACGTCATGCGCGACGTTGGCATGCGCATTCTGCTGATCGACGAGGTCCAGCACATGCTGTCGGCAACCCACACAAAGCAGGCGCTGTTCCTCAACGCCCTGAAGTTCATCAGCAACGACCTTCGCATCTCTATCGTCGCCGCTGGACCTCAGGAGGCGGTTCGAGCGATTCACACCGACCCCCACCTCGCCAACCGGTTTAAGCCTGTGGTGTTCCCGAAGTGGACGTTGACTGAAGCCTTTGCGCGATTGCTGGTCAGCTTCGAAACGGTCCTTCCACTGCGCAAGCCGTCCAACTTGGGCGGCAAGGCAATGGCAAAAGAAGTCTTGCGTCTTTCGGAAGGGACCATCGGTGAAGTGTCCGATTTGCTCAATGCGGCGGCGATCTACGCCATAAAGAACAAGACTGAAGAGATCACTCTCGACGCGCTCAAGCTCTGCGGGTTTGTTCAGCCGAGCTTGCGGCGGCAGAAGGCATCGACGCTTTAGGGCGGCCAGACGATGCAGGGCTTGCTATGGCCAGTGCATCCGCAGTTCCTGGCGGGCGAGGCTCTCTCATCTTGGATGGTGCGGCTGGCTCACCGCAACGGCTTCAAGGTCCATACCTTCTTTGCTGAGTACCTTGGGCGTGAGCGAGAAATATGGACGCGTGATGTCGACCACTTTGCACCGGCCTGGCTGACAAGCGCATTGCAGGAACGCACCGGGGCAAAGGCGGCGACCATCGCAGCCGGGACCCTGCGCAGTTACGAGGGCTGGGTCTTCGAGAAGTTCAACGAGACTGGCAACACGCGTTGGGTGATGCCGCTCAGCGTCTATCACCGCACGCGACGCTCCTACGGTCAGCAGTTCTGCCCGGTCTGCCTGGCACTTGATGCCACGCCGTACCTGAGGTTGCGGTGGCGGCTGTCGTTTTTGACCGCTTGCGCCGAGCACGGGGTCCTGCTCGAGGACCGCTGCCGCTCATGCGGCAAATCAGTTTCGCCTCACAGGCTCGACATGGCGTGCGGACGGACGCGATCAACGCGCATCACGATGCGATGGTGCGCTCACTGTCGGGCTGACCTGGCGGGGCCTGGGGTAAAGGTGGGGTCAGGCGAGCTGGCACACCAGCAGAGGCTGCAAGAGGCGCTGCAGTTGGGCGTCGCCGACATCGCCGGACGCCAGATCTATCTTCATCTCTACTTAGACGGGCTGCGCTTGATGATGAAGGGGTTGCGGCGCGGCACGAGCGGCAGCAACGGCGGCAGATTCAACTTCGCGCGACTGCCGGCCAACGAGCGAACAACGTTGCTGCATGAGGCCATGCAGGAGCTCGAGGACTGGCCGCACGGCTTCCTTGAGCGGGCTCGACAGCACAAGCGTCAGTACTCGCACTTTGTGCATGACGTTGAACCCGCGCCTTGGTGGTTGTGGTCCGTCCTGCGCCGATCCCTCTTCAGCGCACCGGCGGCCATTGATCCTCGCGAGAGTCGGGCCATCCTGGATGCGACCGAGCAAATCGTTGGGAAGCGAAGCGGCTTCCATGCGCGGCGACTGTTCGGTCGAGACGTTGCTGGTGAGGTAGACATCACCAGCGAGGGCGAAGTCGATGCGTTGATAGCCGGGATCGATCGCAGCTATGTGCAGGCAAGCGAGCGGATGCGCCCGCTGTTGCTTCGCGATAAGGTGATGTTTCTGGTGGGGCGGCGCAGACGCCTGTCAATGCCGGAGCTGACGGCGCTAAAGATGGAATCGGTCGAGCCGCCGAACGGTGCCGTTGAAGGCCTGTGGCGCAATGCCAGTGAACATGGCGACGTTGAGCGCGTCATCGCTTGGTACGTTCACAAGGTCCGACCCGCATTGAAGCCGTCAACGGACAGCGACGCGCTGTTCATATCGCATGGCGGCGCTGGCATCACCGCAAACGCCGTGGGTGAGCGTCTCAAGGTGGCAGTCAAAACAGCGCAATTGCGCTCCGGCTTGGCAAGTTGGTCCGCCTGGGTCAGGCACCACAGTGCTTAGAGCTGTGCTCTGGCCGCGCGCCTCGGATTTGCGACTGGCCTGACTTCGATCTCTCCTTCAGGCGGCGTCTGGCGGTCGATTGTGGCGTTCATTGCGCGCGCCACCAGCGTCGCACACGCGGGCGCATACGCCGGTCCGTATGTCCACTTCACGCCCCGCTCCCTCGCATCAAGCAGTCGCCCCCAGCTATCCTCGACCACCCGCATCACGGCATCTTCAAGATCGTGATCGTCATAGACAGCGCCGGCCCAGTCGTACAGCACCAAGGCCCGCTTCAGGAGCAGGTGCAGCTCTTGCGCCGCGCTCACGCAGCCTGCCGCACTGAACACATGGCAGAGGTGCGTGAGCGTTGCGCGATGACCATGTGCAGGATCAACGCGTCGTTTTGTCCCTGGTGCTGGCGTGCAGCAATCGAACCTGTCCTGCGCCGCGAAGTGGCCCTTGGCTCGTTGCGAGCCGCGAGGGCTGATTCGGCCAGCGTCGATCAAGCTCAGATGTATGGCGGCCTGGACGGCACCGCGTGCCTCGCTTGGCGGGATCAACGCGATCTCTCGCCACTTGAAAGTGTGACTGAGCAACCAGTCGATCAGAGAGTCGATATCAAGCTCAATGGTTGCGCCGTCAGCTACCTTCAGCAGCAGATGAGTTCGGATGGTGTTAGGGGTGGGCATGGTGGACTTCTCTGGGTCGATCGCTCGGAGGTGCCGAGTCCATCCAGAGATATCACCCGCCTGCCAACACGCAAGGCGCAGACGATCTTTGCGCGCTGCCCTCTCGTGGTCCCAAGGACCTCGCAAAGATAGACCAGCGGCCTGCCAAAAACCTGTCCAGATCGAAGGCGCCGAGGGCGTCGTTCCGGCCCCCCAGAGCAGTCCTTACAGTCGTTTGCGACCGCCAGCTTGCTCCTGCAGATGCTCGACCGCCATCAGGCGCTCATCCAATTCGCGCATGACGTCCTCGAAAGGCCAGCCTAGCGCATGGATCCACGCCCGTAGCTCCAGTGCCTCGATCCGACGCGCCCCGCGCTCAACCTTACTCACGTCCGTCTGCTTCCAGCCCATGGCGTGGGCAACCGCGGCCTGAGGCACGTTGTCCCGGACTTCCTTGAGAAGTCCGAGAAGCACTTCGAGCTCCAGGTGGCGGGGAATGCGTGGCATGCGTCACAAACGAAAGACGCGCACCTTGCCCAACAAGGGAAAATAGTCGAAATTCGACTAACCTGACGCCAATGGCGCCGCGGCGCATGCTGTTTTCCAAGGCGGAGCCGCTAAACCGGGAGGAAGTTCTCAATGTCAAACCTCAGAACCATCGTTGGCTGCGTGTCCCACGTAGGCCAGTACGAAAGAGACGAACACGTCCACACCTACAGGGTGGTTGAGGTCGCGACGCGCTCTGGACGCGAAGAATTGAAGGATGTCGCCGCAGCACACGCACTCGTTCGAGCGATCAAGCCGCAAAACGAGGTTGCGATGGTCGTACTCGCCTTTGGCGCTGGAAACAAGGCGAAGAGCGTGATCCTCGGGATCTACGACAAGGGCGAGCGGCGCGTCTTCGCGAACGAAGAGATGTACGCCATGCGAGACCATGCCGTGAACCAGGCGTTCTTGTTCAGCTTCCTGAGCATCTTCCTCATTCCACTCGGACTGGCTTTCTTCATCGTTCCAGGCTTGCTCTGCATCAAGACCTTGTGGAAGGCATGGTCCTCGATCAAGGAGTTTCCGCCGGCACCTGACATCCGACAGGCCGTGGGTAACCTTCCCAATGAGGCTTTGGCCGCCTCGCCCGAATCAGCAAGTACACCTCATCCGGCCTAAGGCGCGTGGTGCATGGCCTTGCTACACGGCGGCGGCATGCTAGCGGTGCAGACCCCGCGGACGCGCCAAGCCAAATTCGCAGTCGTTCCGGTTCTGCTCGCAGCAGGCGCACCCTGCATAGGCATCATCTATTGACCCTTGCACTTCCCGCTCGCAACGGTTTTGAGGTAAATGGCAAGCTGAATCAGATCCGGGCGAGGCCCGAGGCAATCGCGCTTCTCTGAAGTCGCAATCGCTTCGGCAAGCCGTTGCCCTTGAGTCTTGGCCCCTAGCTGGAGCTGAGCCCCTGATGTGTCTGCCAGCGACTGAACCATTGAGCGTGTGCCAATAGATGCCATCGAAATGTCGACTGCCAGGCGAGGTGGGCTCGTGCCACGTGCAGGGGGAACTGCTGAAGTCGCCTCCTGGCCCACAGGGCCAGGAGGCGCACGCAACTCTGTCACTGGGTCGGCCAGTTGCGATAGCTCGGCGTGGCGAGAGCCTGGCGCCGATCTAGTGGCGGCCCTTGCGAGTGGGACCGCAGGGTGTGTCGGGTCTCTCGTAGCCGTTGGAGCCTCTTCCTCGGAAGGCTTCTTTCCTGGAACGATCTGAATCCACACGTGTGGCTGTCGCGCACGTGGTTGCATCACGCTTGATCCTTGGCTCCAGCTCAGGGCAAGAAAAAATGACACGCAGATGGCCGCCGAGACGACGGTCGCCGTGAGACGTTGGAGCAAAGCCGTCTCGCTCAAACTGGATTGCGCCATCACGCGCGCCCCTCGACCATGGCGTATGCAGTGGAATTGTCAACCAGACTAACCCATTAGGTTGATGAAGGCGCCGATTCCATAAGGGATTTCGAGTCCCAAGTTTTTGGGGTTCCTTCTCTTCGCTGGGCAGTGGATAAACCCCGAAACAACTTAATAGCTGCCGGCTTGGGAGTCCGGCTCTCATGGCTTCGAGTGTCATTAGCGGATCATCATCGGCGATTGACGAGGAGTTGCATTCCCTCTTGAGCCCACAGGCGGGCTGTGAGGTTCTCCTCCGCAAGATCGAGGCCCCGACGCTTCTTTGGCTGAACGAGTCTCTCGCGACACGAGATGAGGCAGTGCGGTCCGGACGCGTGAGTCTGGAGGAATACGGTGCAAGATTGGTTGAAGCCTGTTCCTTCCGCGCTGTAGCTGAAGCAGATAGACCCACCCACGCCGGTATGGCGGACCGCTACGGCGGCAGCGGACTAAACGGAAATGGTGGTTCTGGCCGCGCCGTTATTGTTAATGGCTATTACGTCAAGGGTGTAGGCAGAACTCCGCTCATCGGAGATGGCACGGATCGCGCTCACGCGTCAGGCGACGCTTACCTCGAAGAAGCGTGCCGAGAAGCGATATTCGCCGAGATCTTCGCCGCCGAGCTTCCCTTCGGTGCGATTCGCACGCTGGCCATCATCGACACCGGTGAGAGGGCGTTCTGGCAAGAGGTTGACAAATACGAAACCAAAGTGCTGGTCGTGCGGTTGCCCTTCAGACGAGTCGGGCACTTTGTTAGAGCACTGGCGCATCGAAGCTTGGTAGATCGAACCGGGAGTGCGGATGCCCTGCGCGTCGAACATCACTTCGCGCAATGGACGGGAGCAATCGGTTCCATGGCCGTAGCCGATGCCGTCTCTGACTTGCCCAGACGCGTAGCAAAGCAGCTAGGTTACTGCTTCGCGCATCGTTTGGCCCATGGCAGCCCAACGCTGTCCAACATCGCATTGGACGGCCGGCTGCTTGACTTCGGTGCGACGTCCTCGTTGCCGTCGTACGCCAGAGCACGACTCTCCCCGATCAGCGCGGGAGCGACATTTGGCGTTCCTGCGCGGGTTCTGGAACAACTCGGCGGCTTCGTGGCTCAATGCGAGCGCGCCACCGGGCTCTCCTTTGGAGCGTGGTCTGCAACTGTTCAGGATTGCCAGGCTGCGTACGAAGACGAAGTTGTCCTGCAAACCGGACGGCTATGCGGAATCCATCCGTCTTCCATCTCGAACCTTCCTTCGAGGGACGCACAACAGCTGCGGGCGGATCTGGCTCGCGCCTTTCGCGAGAGCCAGGCTAGCAGTGTCGACCTGCTGCGCGGGGACAGCCGGCGGGCATGGGCGGAAGCCGGCGCGCCAGGGCTGCCCGCGGCCGCGCTGACGGTCATGAAGCGTTATGGCACCCCATCCACAGCCGATGCAGGCCCCCTCGTGTGGCCCCGGCCGGAGCTGGCCCGAGAAGAAATGCGTGATGTTTTGTACGCACAGGTTGACGGCCGAGATGCAGCAAGTCGCGGCAACGTTGGCAAGGTCATAGATCGGTGGGTATCTAGCAATCGCCGTGACTTCGCACCGCGTTCCGATGCCGCGAATCCAGATCACATCTCCCGGTATGCAAGCCCTGCGCCTCGCACGAAAAGCGACTGCGCGCCTGCCCAGCTTAAGGCGCAGCGGCAGTCATCTGCCGACCTGCAATGCGCGAACCTGCATGCCAGCTGATCGCTGCGGAGAACAGCAATGTTGGCATCACAGCACTGCGACGGAAGGACCTATCGCCGATCGATGGCGGTGGCGCGGATCGGCTGCCCGCACATGCAGCCGGAAGTGGAGACCTAGATGGACAAGGAAATCAAACGGATTCAGTCTCGCGTGCTCGCGCAAGAGCTGACGCAAGAAGAGATCGATCTGGTGGCCGGCGCCGGCTGCGATTCGACCCAGAGCTTCTACTGGACGAATGGCGAGCGCAAGGTCGACGTTGACGTCGAGTGCACGGGCTAACAGCCAATAGAGATAGACCCGGCGGCCTCTATGAGCCACCGGGTCTTAACCGCCACATCGATATGTCAGCTCAGAAGCTCCTGATTGCAACGGACGTCGACGATGTCCACGCCGCGGCCGTGACCGAGCTCTTGCGCCAGCAAGGTCTAAAGGTCGACCACTTCTGCTCATTGGACTATCCGGGAACCGCCCATGTTGCGCATCGGATGGCGCCGGGACAGAAGGAAGTTCTGAACTTCAGTTCCTCGCATCAGTCGCTGCGCATGTTGGACTATGACGTTGTTTGGTGGCGTCGGTATTTCAGCTTCCCAGTAGACATCAGCCATCTTCATCCAGACGACCGCTGGTTCGTAGAGTCCGGCAACCGTGCGTACGCACGAGATTTCCCCTTCCTCGTAGCTCCCCATGCGCGATGGATCAACTCACCCCGTGGGGAAAGTGCAGCGCTCAATAAGCCTCTTCAGCTTCGGATCGCTCGCAGGCTGGGTCTGCACGTTATGGATACGCTTTTCACCAACTCGCGGCTGGAGGCCGAGGCCTTCATCAAGGAGTTGGCAGCCCGAGGCAAAGAGACGGTGTTCAAGACCTTCTATCCGCACGCATGGGTCGGTCAGGAGAACGGAGCCGAAAAGATCGCGTACGCCCAAACTTGCCTCATCACTGTGGACCGGCTGGTTGACGATTCCATGTTCCGGCTGTGCCCTGCCATATTGCAGGAAAAGTGCAATACGCAGTACGAGGTTCGCGCCCTGTTCATGGGTGATTCCTACGTCGCGATGCGCTACAACGACCGTGACAAGCATGGATGGCGCTTAGATGCGAGGCGAGCGATGCTTCAGCCGAAGGGAGGCACTCGCTGCGATTTGCCAGCTGGAGTCGTACGTCTTTGCACGCAGCTCCTTGCAGAGCTGGGATGCTCATTTGGCTCCTTCGATCTGCTGGTCGACAGGGACGGACAGCACGTGTTTCTAGAGATCAATCCGGAAGGGCAGTTCCTATGGATGGAGGCTGCGTGTCAAGAGCTCAAGGTGCTTGAGCCAGTCTGCAAGTTCATCCAGCACGGGAGGGTCGATATTGTCGATTTCGAGCGCCGCGCTGGCGATATCACTTTCGCGCAGGTCCGCCCGACCCTAGTTCCGGAAAGATCGGCGAGTTCTGCCAGGGAGACGGCGTGAATGCCTCTGAAAGACTTCTGTTTCGACCTGAAGTACTGGACCAACGGCCGGAGTTGAGCTTCGGCAAGCCCCTTCGCATCGCAGAACCTGGCGACACCAGGCTGGTATGGCTTCTGACCGTCCTGGCCACAGGGCTCTTGGTCGCTGCAGTCTCGGTTCCGATCGGTACGACAGTCTCTGCAACCGGGATGGTCTCTTCGGAGAAGGGCTTCGCATACATGGCGTCGCCGCTATCCGGTCATGTAGCGGTCGCATATGTGCAGGATGGGACGAGAGTCCAAGAATCGCAGCCTCTTTTTCTGGTGCGCGCCGATCACGAAGACTCCACCGGCTCGGCTGGCGTCGCGACGGCTCTTTCACTTGAGCGCCGACTGCAGGTCAATCGCAATTCTCGCGAGCAGGCCATCCAGTCCGCGCGCCAGGAGCTGGCGCTAGCGCGGGAGGAAGAGTCGCAAGCCGGTCGATCCATCGTGAATCTGAACCAGCAGCTCGAGCTGCAGGGGCGGCGCATCGCTCTTCAGACTGACCAGCTTCGAATCGAAGAGAAGTTCGTCGAAGACGGCTTTATGGCCAAGAATTCTCTGGTCAACAGGCGCGACGCTGTCATGGATCAGCAACAGCGTCGCGAGGAGATCGAAAGAGCGCTCTGGGACGCTACAAAAGCCCAGACTGCGGCGAGAGCTCGGATTACGCAGCTGACTGCCAAGTTGGCCTCCGAGCAAGGCGAACTCACCATGGCAGAGGAGAACCTCAAGCAACAGCAGCGAGACAACCGCATCAAATCGGAAGCCATCGTGCCCGCAAGCAGGGCCGGGGTCTTTGATAGCTTTCGCGTCGCCACTGGAAGCTTCATCCGCGAGGGACAGGCTCTGGGTGCCATTCACGAGCCAGGTGCGTCAACCATCGTTGAGCTTTTCGTCCCCTCCACCAGCAACGCTCTGCCGAAGCCGGGCATGCGGGTCTCTATGACGACTCGGCTGACGGGGTCTCTGATGAATGCCAAGAGGCTGTTGCGCGGCACTGTCTCCAGAGTCAGCTCTGTAGCGGCCGCTGGGAGCAACTTTGCACATCTGCCCATCGCCTTGAAGGCCGAAGAAAGTTACTTCCACGTCTATGTGGCGCTTGAGCCCGGGTCAGACGCGACGATGCTTGTACCGCCTGGGACCGCCGTGGATGCCAGTATTGAGCTGGCGCGCCGAACGTTTGCGCAAAGCGTCTTGATGCGCGCAACGCCTGGAAGTTGAGGTGGCCGTGGACTTCAATTTCGATTTCGTACGTCGTCGACGTGCGTCGCTAGTGATGCAGTCCGAAGCCGCCGAGTGTGGTCTCGCATGTCTGGCCATGGTTGCCAGCTACTTTGGACGTCATGAAGACTTGGTAGAGCTGCGACGTCGCCTCCCTGTCTCGTCTCAGGGAGCTTCGCTGCGGTCGCTGTTGAGTTCTGCCACCGCTTTAGGGCTGACAGCCAGGCCGCTGAAAGTGGCCCTGGAAGCGTTGCCTGAGGTCGCCGAGTCGCCAGTCATCTTGCACTGGAACCTCAACCACTTCGTCGTTCTCGATGGAATGCGGGGTAACAAACTACGCATTCTTGATCCCAACATCGGCGAACGTTTCCTGGACCTCAACGAGGCTTCCGAGAGCTACACCGGCATCTGTTTGGAACTGCATCCTGGCGACGAATTTGAGCCGCTTCCTGCTCAGCCCAGGCCATCCTTCGACATTCCGTTGCTTGGCCCCGTAGAAGGTTTGGCAAATGTTGCGACCGTCATGCTGCTGCTTGGCGTGGGCATACAGGTCGCCACTCTCGCAACGCCCTTCTACTTCCAATGGGTCATTGACGACGCCTTCCGGAGCGGCGATTCAAGCTATGTGGCGGTCCTGGCGATCACTTTTTCCGCCGCAGTCCTGTTTCACAGCCTCCTTGTAGCGACCCGCTCTTGGCGCATGGTCAAGGTGACGACGTTGCTCAGGTATCGATGGCTGGGAAACATCATGGGGCGGTACCTCTCCCTTCCATTTGAGTTTTTCCAAAAGCGCAGTCTGGGAGATGCCGCGTCCCGATTGGCGTCGGCCGATCAAGCCCAACACGTCATGGCCACCTCGCTTCTTGAGTCGCTGATGGATGGCTTGCTGGCTGCGATCGTCTTGGCTGTGATGTTTCACTACAGCCCGTCCTTAGCACTGATCGCTTCCTCTGCGGTCTTGCTGTACTACGCCTTTAGACGGTTCTTCCAGCCCCGACTCGAAGCCGCAACTAGGGGCCAACTGATTCACGCTGCGCGCCAGCAGTCCTATTTCCTCGAGACGATCCGGGGGCTGCAAACCGTTCGACTCTTCTGCAGGGAGCCTGCAAGGAAGGTCGGCTGGCTTCAGTTGCTTGCCCGGCAGTTAAACCAGGAGATCGACATCCAAAGGATGCAGATCGCCTATCAGCTTGGCAACTCGATCCTGTTCGGAATAGAGCGAGTTCTTCTCATCTGGCTTGGGGCTAGGCTGGTGATGGAAAACCAACTCAGTCTTGGAATGCTGGTTGCGTTCGTTGGCTACAAGGAGTTGTTCACCACGAAAGCCTCAAGGTTGGTTGACACCGTTGCTGACGTCCGACTACTGCGGGTCCATCTGGACAGGATCGGCGAAATCAAGGCGCAGACGCCTGAGCTCAGTTCTGTAGACGCCTACGCGTCTCTGACGGAATCTCCGGATTTGGAGCTCAGCGAGGTGTCCTACCGATACGGGGCCATGGACCCGGATGTGCTCAAGGAAGTTTCCTTCTCGATCAGATTCGGCGAACACGTCTGCATCACCGGTCCATCAGGGTGCGGAAAATCAACGCTCATGCGGCTTCTTAGCGGGCTCTCGCAGCCCACCAAAGGCACGCTGACACTTGATGGGCAGAAAGCAGCCACTCTTGGCGCCGGCGCGCTGAGGCGATCTGTCGGTGTTGTTATGCAGGACGACGTGCTCTTTTCGGGGTCACTGGCCGAAAACATCCACTTCTTCGACGAGGCGCCGGACGCCGAATGGATGATGGAGTGCGCGAAGCGCGCCGGCATACACGACGAAATCAACGAAATGCCGCTGGGCTATCGAAGCATTGTCGGGGACCTTGGGGTTGGCCTGTCGGGCGGACAAAAGCAGCGTCTTTTCCTTGCGCGCGCCCTCTACAAGCGCCCCAAGCTTCTGCTGCTTGACGAGGCTACCAGTCACCTGGACGTTGCCAACGAAGAACGAGTAAATGAAGCTGTATCTCGATTGGAGATCACCCGCATTGTTGTGGCGCATCGACCCGAAACCATCGCCCTCGCTGATAGGGTGATCCGTTTGGAAGCGGGTCGCGTCATCTCCGACGAACGCCGCAGGCCCTACCGGGTAGCAACATCTAAGGAAGTACTGCATGGCTAATGCACCAGCCGCGGCCATCGCGCTTGCCCTTTGTTTAATCGCATCTTCAGTCGATGCCGCCGGATCCACTGCAGTAGCTGTATGCAAGCCACCGGCAAACCTGCAAACGATGAAGGCGATTGGCGATGTCGTTCGGGCCATGTATCCAATGGATGCGGATCCAAAGTCGCCCGAAGCAGAGAGAGCTGCAGATCGCGTCATGGCGGTCGACCGGCACAACACCGCGCAGCTCCGACCTTGGCTACAACGATGCGGTTGGCCCAGCGTGAAGGTTCACGGGCAAGAGGTCGAAAACACGGTCTGGCTCCTCGTCCAACATGCAGACCAAGATCGGCCGTTCCAACAATTTGCGGTGGGATTGCTGAAAGTCCGGGTACTTCAGAAGGATGCCCCGGGCGCCCATCTCGCTTACCTCGCCGATCGGGTGGCGGTCGGTATGGGCCGGCGCCAAATGTATGGAACTCAGGTGGAGCAGACCGGTCCCTGCAAAGTGGAGCTGCTTCCGGTTGATGACGGCGCGTTGGTGAATCAGAGACGCAAGGAAGCCGGGTTGAACTCGCTGGATGCCTACATGGACCAGCTGCGCGCCACTCTGCTCCCTAGCACCTGTCGTTCTGAAGGAGGCGCTCCATGACGGCCGTGCGCTTCGGGGATGGGGCAACAGGCTCGCTTCAAGCTCTTGCGAACGCTCTAGGCTTTGAAACTTCGCGGGCGGACCTTCGGAGCCTGTACCTCGGCTTTTTGGCGCAGGAGCCAATGGTCTCGTTGTCCCTGGGCGCGCTGCCAACGACATGGGCGAAGGTGGACTATCTGCTGCGGTTGTTCGACCGAGACACCGCCCAGCTGTACTTCGACGAATACCTGAGCCCTGTTGGTCACTTGATTTGGACGTACGTTCCTGCCGACCTCGATCCGGCAGTCTGGTTGAGCGCTTTGCCATTGGTTGCGCCAGCCAGCCCGAAAGATCACATTCTTGTGCTCAGCATGGCCGCTAGGAACGGCGCCGTTTGGCGCGTTCGACGAGAGCTGCAACGGCTAAGTGCTCACCACGGGATGTCGGTCGTCTATCTGCGACGGCGTGGACGACAGATCCGCCTGCTCCAGTACGCGATGCCGTCGGCGCACGGTGAGCATTCCACGATCGCCTCTGTCGAGTTCCGGGGCAACATACTGGACGTTTCAGACCTGAGGGAAGTAGTGCTGTTGCGTCTGGCGGAAGGGCGCCTGATGCAGGCCTTTGCGCGCTTTGCCTCTGAGTCCTCGTCTCAGCACGCCGGACGAATTCGGACGCCGCTAATGCTGGGTCAGTTCGGCCTATCGACAGATCGACAAGGTGAGACAAACGGCCTTGTGACCTGGGCTTGGTGCAAGGCTGCAAACGAGCACGCTTTCGAAAGCAATCCGTATGAGCTTTCCCCGGCTCTCTGGCGAGAAGGCAGCCGCTTGAAGATCGTCGACGCCCTTGGCGATTGGCAAGGTGCACTGAGATCTGCGATTGACGCCGGCCGTCTTGCTGCTCAAGACATAGAAGAACTGCCGCTGAGAGCCGCGCAATGACGCCAAGCCAGGTAGTTCACGAGATCAATCGCCGGATTGACGATACGGAACAGCTCACGTTCCTCTATTTCTATTCAGATGGATGTCGGGCCTGCAACCCTGGCGAGGTTGGTTTGATGCAAGAGTTGACCAAGCATGAGGCCGTTGCCGTCAACGTAGACGCGGTGCCTGACGTCTGGTCGGCTTTGGCGCTGAGTTCAGTTCCTACATGGCTTTTGGTTGGAAACGGCCAAGCCTTCGCCGAGTGGCCTGGGGTGCTTGGCACGCAGGCGGTTGCGAACAAGGCGGTGAAAGTGCTTCGCGAAATTGAGATCGTCAGATGACTTCTCGCGCTCTACCGCGGTTGAAAGCACCTTCCAGCGCGCTTGGAAGTAGGACGCTCTTCGCCATAGATGCAGGATGCGCCACCTGCAGCCGCTTGGCTCGGTTTGTCGCGTGGTTGGACAGATCCGATCAGATTCGGTTCGCAACGCTTGGCTCCCCGGCAGGACAGTGGCTGACCAGCCGGAATCCGAAAGCGATCTTCCACTTGTTCCGCCAGGGTCGTCACTACAGTGATGGTGCCGCTCTGGCCGAGTTGCTCGCCTCATTTGCTTCGCCGTTCAGGCACCTGAACCCGTTGTTGGTTAGCTTCTTTAACTGGGCAATTGCACGTCGCGGCCAGGTCGAGTTGAGGCTTCCTCGGGCTGCTAGCGCCAGACCCTGCCCGCCTCCTGCTCAGGGCGTAGCTCGCAGGATGGTATGGGAGATCCCCATTGAAGCCCCTAAGCCAGCAGAAGCCACTTAAGTTAGCCTAGTTAGTGTTTAACCCTCAGTGACCGCAACACTACGCCCCGCCACCCTCGCCGATGCACCGCAGGTCGCGAGCATCTTGATCAGGACGCGCGCCGAGTTCATGCCTTATGCGCCGTCAGCTCACTCGGACGAAGAAGTGCGCGAGTGGGTGGCGAGCCAACTGCTCCCGTCCGGTGGCGTCGTCGTCGCAGAGATCAATGACTCCGTCGTCGCGGCTATGCACTCGGAAGAGGCGGATGGTTCTTTCTGGCTCACTCAAATGGCCGTTCATCCGGAGCTCGTAGGCAAGGGCATTGGTTCCTTGCTCTTGACCCACGCGCTGCGTACCTTGCCCCTGCCTATTCGCCTATACACATTCCAGGCCAATGCGGGGGCGCGCAGGTTCTATGAACGCCACGGCTTCCGCGCCATCGAGTTCACGGACGGGCGAGGCAACGAGGAGCAATGCCCTGATGTTCTCTATGAACTTTGCGTTCCGAGAACTGAGGTTTAGCCCTTCGCTCGAGCGGACCTCCACTGGCTTGGCCCGCGAAGCTCCATAGGTCATCATCCGCCTCGCGGGCCAAGCCGCCTCCGGCCGCTCACAGAAAACGTTGAACGACTCCTTCCGGGCGGCGAGTTCTGCAAGTTGAAGGACAGCAGAGATCCACGTCGAGGAGACCATGCGAAAAATTGCCGTGGGCGTTCGGCATCGAGACCTTATCGTGCGGGACCGCTCGGTGAAGATCAGGCGCCTGTTTGCTAGTTGGGACATGGCGTTCATCGCACAGGCGCGAATCCGCCGCGAGCAGGCCGCGATGCCACCGGTAGCCACTGCCACCAGTAGCCACTGCCACCAGGCCACCCGCCAAGCCGCGCACGTCCGTCAAGATCAGCAACCCTGACCGCGTCATCGATCCTTCCACGGGCCTCCGCAAGATCGGCTGTGAAGTCGCGCTTCGCGTTATAGCGCGCCAGCGGCACGTCGCTAGGCGCTTGGCTGGCACGTTCACGGCCAAGGCTCGCCGCAGTCTTGCTTGCGGCCTTAGGGACCACTTTGCCGGCGGATTTTGCCGCGCGCGCGGGAGAGCGCTGCGCCGTTCCCATGATGGGTCAGCCCTTGCGGCCCTTGAAGTGGCGCTCGACATCGTCGGCTTGATTGCCAACCTGCGCCACGGCTTGGCGCAGCTGTTCCGCGGTGACGCCGAACTTGGCTGCCCAATCCCGGACTTCGTAGTCCTCATTTAGGTTGATCCGCTTGCGGTCCTGCCCGCCCGTCTTGGACTTGTCGTCTGCCATTTCAGCCTCCTGCACATGAATAGGAGGCCACAGTAGGCTGGGCCACTCGGCGCGTGTGTCGGACAACGGCGCGCCGTTTCCTTCTCTAAGTCGTCGCTTGGACGAAATCAGCGTCTGACGGCCGCTGAAGTCGAGTTGAAGGCAGCCCACGATCGATGACCATCACTGGTCGTCTGGCTGGCGTTGTGGCCTAGCAGTTGGATCTGCAGGCCAACGCGATCACTGGAGCGACGCCGTCGATTGGGATTCATGGCGCAGCAGCCGGCTTTGACCGGACGGTTGGCACAGGTGGCTGAGCCAGACTCTGCGGCGTTCAAACTCCCGACCAGCATTGCGCTGATGGAAGCCGCTCAGCCGCAGGCCGCGGCCTCGTCGCACTGGTGCCTTCGTGCCTTGGAGTGGCCTACGAATGCACGGAGCAAGCGGCCCCGTAAGTGCCGTTCACTTCAATCTTTGTGCGCCGCGGCGCGCGCGCGAACATCTTCGATATTCAGATGACTCATGTAGGAGTCTGCGCAGTAGACCTCGACCATCTTCAGCGGAACACCGTACGCCTTGGCCAAATCTTTCAGGTCGAGCCCGCTAGCCACTGCTTGCTTGCGCGCCGAATAAGGCAGCAAAAACTCCATCGCTGCCACTTCTGCGAGGAATTCCACCTGGACGGTGATCGGCGGACGGGACTCGTTGTCCGGAAAGCTGAGTTGCATCGAACCAATGTGCTCCGCGATGTTCATGTCGCGAAAGCCATCTTCATCAAGCAGCCCGTGCATCAGCTCCTTGCAAATCACGAACCGCGTCCATTCGTACGACAGCCCCTCGGCGATGGCGACGGTCATGGAGCCGTCTTCCATCTTGATAAACATCCCGTGCAGAGCGGAATCAGTGGCTTGGATGGGCAGTTCCACCAATGTCGTCGGCCAGCTCTGGTACTTGTTGTAGATCTCAACAAGCTTGTCGATCGAGCGATGGTTCTCCTTTGGAAAGGTGTGCAGCTCAAAGGTCTCGGCAAAGACCGCGACCTTCTCGAGACAACTCAACAAAAGAACGGGATTGACGTACATCGAAGCGAAGCTCATAAAAAAAGGCCCTAACGGGCCTTTTATTGTTACGCAAATGTGTCAGGAGCGCGCAGCGGCGTCCCCAATCGACGAGACCTTCTTGCCTTCACCGCGCACGAAGCTGTCCAAAAAGTCAGCAACGTTGGACGCGACTTCGCTGGGCGCCATGACGGACAGGCGGCCTTTGTTGAAGTAGAACTTGACATCAACCACACGCATGCCCTTGAGGGCATCGCTCATTGCGTGCAGCCTTTCGGTTGTGGTGGTGCTCATTTCGATCTCCAGGTGAGGATTCAAGCAACCCGCGATTGTGGCAGCAATCACGAGCGCAGTCGATGGGGTAGGCACTCTATGTCGGCCCACGCGGCCCGAAATCAAGCACTTTCCCTACCTACTAACGCTTCCGGCAACGCGCGCGCCTACAGAGCGCGCAACGCTTTTCGGAAGCTGCTGACAGTTTGAGTTGGGTTGACTAGGTTTCGCAAGTGGAACATGTAAAGAGGATCGACAGTTCGTGCCGAAATCAACCGTTTAGCGTCGATTTTAAAAAAATTTCATCACAGTTGTGATGTTGATAGTCGTGGTTCTGGCGACGTGGCGCGGCACGCTGCTTTAAGTTCGGCAGCTGCCAATGGCCGTTTGCTTCTCTTGCGAAGCGGTCCGTCGGTGACTGCGGCCGCAGGCAGCCAGGCTTAAAGGGCTAGGGATGCGGCGATTCAGGGGCACGCCATCTTCTCAGGCTGCGACTAGCCCATCTCGCCGGAGCCGGCAAGGTTCTCCATAACCTCCCGGCTCCAGGTCACCAAGCATCTACGCGGATACCTCAGGCGCCAGCACGCCGCATCGTCGATTGATAACGGGCTCGCCCAACGTTGGAGGCGCAGGCGCAGCCTGGGTAGCAGCGGCGCTGGCGAGCCTTCAACCCGGGCTATGGTACCTGGCGACTGCGTGGCGCTGTGCGGCGCAGCGACGTCGCGCCCACAGAGCGCCGCCGATGCAGCTCAGGTGAAATCGAGGAAGTCGGCGAGTTGAATCCCGTTCTTTCCTAGCTGGCGTCCATCGAGGCAAGCTACCTCGACCCTTGGAATCGCCAGCAACTGAGCGGAAAGGTCGCTCCCCGCAAAGAGGTCGGTAATGGCGTGGCCATGCCTGTTGGGAGACAAGAAAGCGACGCGGACTCTCTCGGGTTCAAAGAAGTCCACAAACGCTTGTACGGACTGGACGATGTCCGGCATCTGCCTGAAAGCATTGGGCTGGAACGGCCCGGCGTAGCACCAGCGACCACTCCCCATCTTTTCCCTCGTCTTTTCCAGGAAAACATCGAGGTTCTCGTCGTATTCGTGTGGCGAAGTCAGGCGCAGGTACAGACGGCGCTCGTTGCTCAAATGGTAGATCTCGGAAAGCCGCCGCTGTGCGGACGAAGCGGGAGGCACGCCTTTATTGCCCAGCCGGCGATCAAGAAACATCGAACGGAGCGTGGTGCTCTTTCCAGAGTCTTGTGGGGCGACGATGAATAGGGCGCGTTCCAGGAGTAGTGCCATGGCTGCTGTTGATCGGAGGACAGAGCTCCAGATTAACTTCGGATACCTCAGTGGATGACCAGAAGCAGCAATGAGCAATACCGTGCCTCCGTCGCCACAAACACATACGGCAGTCGCGCTAGACATCAGAAATTCGCTTCACTGGCATGGTTCGCTCCAGCGCAGCGATTTGATTCGAATTTCTTCGCCATGGCACCTGGAGTGAAGCGAAAGAAAGCTACATGAAAGCACCTATGCGTCCCACTTCCCACCGTCACTAAAGGCGTTCTAGGGCTATTTCCCAGCCAAACCTTTCATAAAGCTGTCTGGTAATCTTACCAAGCTTTGTAGTTGCACTACATCTGGGCGTCTTGTACAAAGCGGCGCGCCCTCCAACCGGAGGGCGTTTTCAACTAACTTAGGGTTAACAATGAAGACTCTCGAACAAGTCATTCAAGAATCGACGCACGTCGAATCGAACGTCGTGAGCGAGCTGGCGCAGAAGTATCTGTCCAGCGTCGGCGGCCGCGGCGGTCCGAGTGGCTACCTGCAATTCACCCAAAACGTCGGCTCGCCGGGCCCCCATCCGGGCCCGTACTCTGAGTCGGTCGGCGTCTATTGAGCTGACATGAAATAAGGGAGGGCGTGCATACGCCCTCTTTCAACGCGCTGCGGCTAAAAAACCAGACCTAGCACACCGCGCTTTCCGTAGAACGCCAACCACCGAAGTCATGTCGACCATGTTGCTGCAGAAAACCGAAGATCTTGAGGTCATCATCAAGATAACCGAGCGGTGCAATATCGATTGCACCTACTGCTATATGTTCAACAAGGGCAATGACGATTTCGAGCTGAATCCCCCATATATCGGCGACGAAACGATCTCGCGGACTATCTCATTCCTCGAGCAGGGAATAACGGATATGGGGGTGAAGCGCCTTGCCATCATCCTGCATGGGGGCGAGCCACTGATGCTAAAGAAGGAGCGCTTCATTGAGCTATGCGACGCACTTGAGCGCAGGCTGAAGCCCCTGGTCAAGCTGACGCTGGGAATCCAAACAAATGCGATATTGATCGACGAAGAGTGGTTGGAAATCTTTGGCAGGTACGACTTCCACGTTGGAGTCAGCCTTGATGGTCCGGAGGAGGTAAACGATCGATACCGGATCGATAAGAAGGGTGGCGGCACCTATAAGGACACCGTCGCCGGCCTCGAGCGCTTGCAAAGTGCCTATGCCGAAGGACGGTTGAACCACCCGCCAGGTGTCGTGTGCGTCTGCTCCTTCGACGCCGACGCCACTGAGCTCTACCGCTTTTTCACCCAGACGCTGAAGGTGAAGCTAGTCAACTTCAACCTTCCCATGGAAACCCATGATGACTGGAGCGATGCGCAGGCCAAGAAGGCGAAAGTTTTCCTCGCAGACCTCTTCGAGGCATGGATATCCAACAACGATCCGGCGGTGAAGATCAGGATGTTCGACCAAATGCTGCGCTATTTCAGCGGTGACGTTTCGTTCCGGGAGCATGTGTCGAACATCATGCGCAAGCACCTCATGGTGGTGATATCGAGCGCCGGCGAACTGAGCGACCACGACGACTACAAGATCATCAATTTCGCGCAGCGAGGCGGCACTGTCTTCAACACGACGCTGCGTGAATTCTCCAACTCGCAGCTGCGTGGCTATATTGACCAGCTCTTCTCAAATCTCCCTGACGATTGCCAGGAATGTTCGTGGAAGTACTACTGCCGTGGTGGTGTAAGCCAAGGGCTTGGCGTAACCCGGTACAGCAGGAAAGACGGCTTCAACAACCGGTCCACCATGTGCGAAGGCTTGGGCGAGGTGTACGCGCGGGGGGCTGGGTTCCTGCTCAGGAACGGGCTCGCCACCAACACGCTGACCTCTTCGCTGGCTGCGCTGGACCGCGATGCCGAATTGCATGACGCGGACCTGCGGCTGCCGCCAGGTGATTTGCTGCTTGATCGGAAGACCTTCTTCCTCCAGGTCCAAAAAACAGCCTAGCGGTCGACGCAATGTTCAAGAAATACTCCTGGCTGGCCCTCCTGGTGGCAATGTTGGTGCCGGCGCTTTGCTTCGGCGGAAGCCAATCCAGCACCGTCTACCCCACCGCGGCCCTGAGCGCGCCGTCGCCTGTCCTCACGGGCATCAGTGCCTCGGGCCGCTACGCGACTTTGGACTCAACCACCGCAGGCCTCAGGAAGCTGACACTGATCGAACTGGGGCCTTCCGTCTCGATGGCGCGGCAACGCACCCTCGAGTTGCCAGCCGGGGATCAATTGTTCTTTGCCTTGTGGGCGAAGCGCGATGACGTATTGATCGTCGCCCACACGTCCGCCGGCTTCCAAGGGCTTATCTATTCCGCCTACACCCCGTCGTCCGGAAAGTTCAGCAGGATCATTCCATCCCCTGACTACAAGAAGGTCCGGGAGAGTGTGGATCCGATGCGGCCCTACGGTGAGCTCGCCAGCGTCTGGCAAGCCGGCGACCTGCGCTTCTACTCAATCAACTTCGATAGCGGTCGCCTGGAGCAGGTTGAGCAGCCCGCCGAAGTTGGCGAAGGCATCCAGTTCACTGACCGCCAGCACACCATCGCTCGACAGTTCCGTGAAGGTGGCGCGGAGGCATGGATGGCAATCCAGGCCAGCGGGCAAAGGACCTTGCTAGAGCTTTCGGCGCAGGACGTGCTGATGGGCTCGCGCCTGCTGTCGACGTACACACAAGCCGGAGTCAGAAAGGCCCTCGTCCTTTCCTCCGCTGGGCTGGACAAACTTGCCGTGGTTGAGCTTTCCATGGATGGCAAGGAGGCACGAATCCTGTCGCGTGGCCCAGCAGACGTGCGCAAGGTCTGGATGGACCGGCAGGGCAGGTTTGTGGGTGCGCAGTACGACGGGCCGCCGATGAACTGGAGCGACGTTAAAACAGGGCGGCAAGCCGCCCTGGCCAAGCTCACTCGGCACCGCCTTGGCTTTCCCGACATCGTCGGTGAAGACGCCGGTGGCGACGTGTGGCTGGTGCGCTTCCAGCCCGAACAGGGTGTCGACGCCTTCTATCTCTATGGCCTGCGCGATGACAAGCTGACCTGGCTGGCCGACGCCGATCCACAGCTCAAGGGCCGCGAGCTCGAGAAGACGACTGCACTGGAAGCGACCGGCGAGAGCGGCTTGCGCATCACCGGCTTGTTGACTCCGGGTAGCGGCTGCGCAAAGTCCGGCTGCCCTCTGGTCGTTACCCTGCATGGTGGCCCTCGGGCCAGGGACTACTCAGGCTTGAACAGGCTGCACCAGTGGCTGTCATCCCGCGGCTACGCCGCCCTCAGCGTCAACTACCGGGGGTCCCGCGGCTTTGGCAAGCGCTTCGAGGATGCGGGCCTCAGGCAATGGGGTGCCGGTATCGCAGACGACGTCGAGCGCATGGTGCGGGAAGCGCAGAAAGTGCCAGGTGTGAGCCGGGAGGGCTATGCCGCCTGGGGTGGCAGCCACGGAGGCTATGAGGGCCTGGTCTTGGCGACCAGGCCCGGCAATACCGTCAAGTGCGTCGTCGCACTTTCCGGCACGGCGAGGCTCACGACGTTCGCAGCCTTCAACATCGCGAACACCCCTGGCCTGGCAGAAGACCTTCACGCAAGCGTCGGCGATCCGACGTCGCCTCTGGATCGCATGCAGATGCTGCAGCGTTCGCCGGCAGAGAACATCGTCAACACCCACGCCATGTTCATGCTGGCACACGGGAGCAAGGACTCGAGCGCCCCCGTAGAGGACATCCGGCAGTTCGCTAACGACCTCGAGGCTGCCGGCAAACTCTTCCTCTATGCCGAGTTCAAGAACGCTGGCCACCAGTTCCAGCGCCCAGCGGATTCGGAGGCATTCCATGGCTTTGCGGATCGATTCCTACAGAGTTGCCTTCAGGGCAAGGCGGAACCGCCACCGCCCTCGATGAAGTCAGACGACATAGGCGTCAGAACCAACATCAAAGAGCTCCGGCCGCTTGCCAATGAAGCGCGATTTCAATGACGGCGGCCTGCCGCCGCCGGCGCAAGGTCCCGACTTTCTCTCGCCGTTCAGGGCAAATGTCGTCAGCCGCGACAGGTCCCATGGGACGATCTCGCTGCGCTTGTCCTCCCGCGAGATCTACGTAGAGCTGCTGGTCGGACTTGCGATCGCTGGAGGCATCGCGCTGCTGGTGTTCGGGCGCTATGAGGCGAGCGTTTCGGCACGTGCGACGGCGCGCGCTTCTGCAGGCATGCTCAAGCTCGTCGCCAACCAGTCCGGCGTGGTGACGAAGGTCTCGGCACACGAGGGGGATCCGGTCCACAGGAACCAGGAGATCCTCACCATCGAGAGCAGCAAGTCCGGTGGCTATGGGCAGGAGTCAGAGCTTGCGACGCTCCAGCAGCTCTACAGCGAAAAGGGGGCGATCGCCAAGAAGGAGCAGGACGCCGAGTTGGCGAAGCTGCAATACGACCTGAAGAAGGCCGCCGCGGCCGAGAGCAGCGCCGTGCTGGGGCTGCAGCGGTCCCAGGAGGCCCGCGGTCTCCAGTTGGAGCGCGTGCGCATCGCCGGTGAGGCCCTCGATGCGGCCAAGGCGCTAAGAGAGCAGGGGCTCATCACCAAATCGCTGCTCTTCGACCGCGAAGCAGACCTGCTGTCCCAAAGGCGGGCCTTACTCACAATCGATGCAGAAATCGCCGATTTCCGACGCTCTGGTACCGAGCAGGCCATCGAGAAGCAGCGCCTGCTCGAGCAACTTGCCGCTCAGAAGGCGGCGCACGAGCGCCTTGCGCTGGACCTGAAGGCCAGCGAGGCAAACGACCAGTTCAGCCGACGCCAAAGGGTTGCCGCTACTGAGCAAGGCAACTTGGTCGCCCTGTTCGTCGAGGCTGGGCAAAGCGTCTCGCAAGGCCAAGTTGTGGCTCAAGTGCTGCCCGACTCTGATCTCTACGTAGAGGCACTGGTGCCGTCGGGGTCGACGGGGCTGGTATGCGAAGGACAGTCTGTGCAAGTCCGTCCGCTGCGTACCGGCGTCCAGGTGGACTTCCAGGTGCCCGGCACGGTCACGCATGTTTCGAAGGTAGTGCTGAGGGGCACGGCGTTTGACCAAGACGCCGTCCAGCCCTCTGCTGCCACGGCGACCGATTCGGTATTTCGGGTCAAGGTCCGCCTCCAGCCCGTCAAGCCCTCGGAGATACGCGCACTCGCGGCCATCCGGCCAGGTAGCCAACTCGAGGCCCAGATCCAGACGGGCGCGCGGCCGATATACGACTTCCTCGTGCCAAGCCTCCTCCGCCAAGACAACACCCACCTCTGCAAATGAGCTTCCTCGGTAGATTCTTGTCGCGAGCGGATGTGCCGGTGTACATCCAGAACGACGCGTGCGAATGCGGCGTCATGGCTTTGGCAATGGTCGCGGCTTCGTATGGCAACGAGGTCGACCTTCGCGAGATGCGCCGCCGGCACATGGTCTCCACGCGCGGGGTGTCCATCCAAAACATGATGGATATCGCCACGACGCTGGGACTCGCCGGCCGGCCCCTCAAACTCGACCTGGCTGGCATCAAGCAGTTGTCCCTGCCGTGCGTGCTTCATTGGGACTTCATCCACTTCGTCGTGCTCGTGGAGGTCACTGAGCGCCACGCGGTCGTCCACGACCCAGCGGTGGGCCGCCGGTTCGTTGATTGGGAAGAGTTCTCAAGGGCCTTCACGGGTGTCGCCCTCGAATTGCAGCCGCTGGGCTCTTTCCAGAGGGCGCGAAAAAAGGTCCGCACTCGCGTGCGCGACCTCTTGAACAACGTCGTGGGCCTGCGCCGCAGCATCGCGCACATCCTGTTCATATCGCTGTGCTTCCAGCTTTGCGCGCTCGTTTCGCCCTTCCTTTTGCAGGCCCTCGTCGATACGGTTCTGGTCTCTTCGGATCAAGGGCTCGTCGTGGGACTGGGGGTGGGTTTCGCGCTATTGGCCTTATTCCAGGCCGCGATATTCGCGATTCGCGGACTGACGGTGGCCAGGATCTCGCTGCTGTTCAACTATCAATGGTTCAGCGGATCATTCGCGCATCTGCTGCGGCTTCCACCGTCGTACTTTGAAAGCCGCAGCCTCGGCGACATCGTCTCCAGGTTCGGCTCCATCCAGGTCCTGCAAAAGGCCATCACGAGCCAAATCGCCGGGGCCTGCCTGGACTTCATCATCGTGGTGCTGACATTGGGGTGCATGATTGCGTATAGCGGCAGCATGTCAGTGGTCTCGATCGTGGCAATCGCGATCTACGCCGCGCTGCGCTATGGCATCTACTCGCGGATTCGGCGCGCGACGTCCGAGCAGATCGTCCACGCCGCGAAGCAGAACACCCATTTCCTCGAGTCAATCAAGTTCGCGATAACCGTCCGCTTGTTCGGCGGCGAGCAGCAGCGGCACACTGAGTGGTTGAACTTGCTTTCCGCGCAGTACAACGCTGAGTACCAACTCCAGCGGTATTCAACCATCTACCAGACCGGCATCTCGCTGCTCATCTCGCTGGAGCGGATCGCGGTGCCTTGCCTGGGCGTCGTACTCATCTCCTCGGACAGGCTGACGCTGGGGATGCTCTTTGCATTCATCGCGTTCAAGGAGCAGTTCATCCAACGCGCCGCGGCGCTCATCGACAACGCCTCCGAATTCAGGTTGCTTCGCTTGCACGCCGAGCGTGCAGGGGACTTGCTGTTCGCAGAGCCTGACCCGCTGGATACCTATGCTGGTGGCACTGCCCTGCTGGAATCGCGCTCCGGAGGGGCCGGCGAATCGGGCGCAAGCGTCGAGTTCAGAAACGTCAGTTTCCGGTACTCGGAAGTCGAGGACCACGTCCTTGAGGACGTCAGCTTCAGCATCCCGGCAGGTCAATTCGTGGCGGTGGTCGGGGAATCGGGCTCTGGCAAGACAACGCTGGCCAAGTTAGCGCTCGGCATCCTGCGTCCCACCTCGGGACAGATCCTCGTCCAAGGCAAGACCATCGAGCAGTTGGGCCGCAACAAGTTGCGTGAAGCCATGGCTGCGGTGATGCAGTCCGAGCCACTGCTGTCGGGCACGGTGCTCGACAACATTACGTTCTTCGACCCGAATCCCGACATGCAGAAAGTCAGAGACTGCGCGGAGGGTGCATCGATCGCCGACGAAATCGCGGCGATGCCGATGGGGTACTACACGCTCGTGGGCGACCTCGGATCGGGCCTTTCAGGTGGACAGGTTCAGCGGATTGCCATTGCACGAGCGCTCTACCGCAACCCAAAGATCTTGATCCTCGACGAGGCAACCAGCCACCTGGACATGCGAAACGAAAAGAAGATCGGCGAGACGATCGCCGAGTTCAACCTGACGCGGATCACCATTGCCCACCGTCCAGAAACGATCGCTAAGGCGGACCGCGTCATCGTGCTTCACCAGGGAAAAGTCCGCGCAGATGACCTAAGAGTTGCCAATCATGAACCGGCGCCTGTTTAGCCTCCAGGAGATCGCCGCCGAAGTTGGCGATCCGAGTCGACCGGTGGACCTGGCCGCGGCGGAGGTCGGGATCATGCTGGCGCGGTTCTCGGAGATCGGCCTGCCGAATGCCCCATTGCGCCCCACCATGGCCAGGTTGAGGTCAGCTGCGCTCGAGGGCCGGTCAAGGCTTCTGTTCGACAAGTTCGGCCGCGTAGCTGCTTATGCGAACTGGACGGATGGCGGCGAATCTTCCTGCTCCGTCGTAGGAGACGCTGTCGTATTCCATGGGTATGTCTTCGAGACGCTCGCCTACTTCAAGGACTGGGCGCCGTTGGAGTTCCATTACGTTCGCACCTACCGCTCGAGGCGCGTGCTCAGGGCCATCGCAAAGCAGAACCTGGAACGACGCCACGGATTGCCTGACACTCAAGCCAGCCTCGGAATATTCAACCCTTCCATGGTGGTGATGCGCGAGTCGGTGAAGGGAATCCTGATGGCGGGTGAGAGGCTGTCTTCGCTCGTCGACACGCTGGCAGCGGGCGCCGGCGGCGAACATTCGACGGTCGGCGCCACGGTCGTGAGGCTCTCGAAGGCGATGTCGCTCGACCAGTGCAGGCAGTTTGAATCGGGCGGCTTCGTCACGTGGGCGTGGATGGCTCAGGACGACGTCCTCGCCAACCCAGTGCCACCGCACGCGTGGTGCGCTGGCCCATGCCTTCGCATCGTCGATTCCGAGATCCCCAGCGCATCGGTTGACGAGTGCGTCGAGTTCGTCCGGCGCAAGGTTGAGGGGACCAGGAGCCCCGGCAACTCACTGGTCTATGTCGACGTCCGTGGCAGCACGGTCGCGGTCCCAACTAACAGCCTTCGTTTGGCATGGTCCTGAATCTGAGCGGGCTAACCGAGTCCATCTTGGGCCTCGCCCCCCATCCGACCGCCACGCTCGTCAAGCCGCGCTCGGTTACGAGCATCTGGTGCAACGACCGTGCATTGGGCGCCCCAGGCAGCGATCGCGCCGCAGCCGACTTCGGTCAGGAGTTGGCACGTGATTGCGGGTGGGTCATTGGCACCCCCGACGGTCCATGCGCTTCCGTCGTGGTGGATCGGTACGGTGGTGATGGCATCGGCCGCAACGGCGGCGCTGGACGCGCCGGCAGGATCGGCAGCTATTACGTCAAGGGCATCGGCCGAACTCCCCTGGTGGCAAGCGGCACGGATGAGATGCACCGTTCGGGCAACATTTCGCTGCACGAGTGCGTCCGTGAAGCCGTGTATTCAGAAGCGGTCGCACGCGTGTTCCCCCACTCGGCCGTTCCCACGCTCGGCATCCTGGCCATAGGGGAGCCTGAAGTTGCACCGTCCGCGTCCCGCTGCCTGTTGGTCCGGCCGCTGTTCCTGCGACCTGCGCACTTCCTCAGGGCATCTAGCTATGCCGGCGACGACTGGCCCGAAAGCGCCAAAGACCGGGAAAGGGTCATCCTTGCTTGCCAGGCGGCCGAGGCGTCGCTGGGCACAGATGGAATCCTGGAGATGGTGGAAAGCTTGCTGCACAAGTGGGCCGACCAAATGGCCTTCGGCTACATCAACCGCCTTTATCACGGCGGTATCAGTCCCAGCAACATGTCCATGGACGGGGCACTGGCGGATCTGAGCGGCATGGCTGCGCTTCCCTCCGTTGGGCCCTACGCATTCACCTTGATGGGCTCCTACAGCGGCGAGGAGCTGCATCAAATTCTGCAGGTCGCACTGGGCCTCATCAGCAGCTTCGACCAGCACCTCGGGAACCGGATCTCGACACGACTGGACGTCCGCGCACTGTTCGATCGGGTGGTCAAGCGCTATCACGATCGCTTGCTCACCGAGGTCCTCAAAAATGCAGGCTACCTCCGGGATGAAGCCGATCGCCTGGTCACGTCCGGCCTGGGCGCGGACGTGCACGTGGAGGTCCGGCGCACGCTTTCCCACTTCGCGCGCCGGCGGGACGTCATCTTTTCCGAAACGCCCAAGCCTTTGGTGCCATGGGATCTGCATCGCATTTGGGATGCCAACCCCCCTGCGCACCTCGCGCGACTGAGAGCGAGCCTCCCCGCATCCGACATGGGCAGAACGGGACTGCAGGACGCAAGCTACCGGCGTACACGGCCGATGGACTACCTGTATCGCGAGGTTGCGGATGCTGAGATCGGCGCATTGCTAGGCCGCGCGGACGCAGACCCCGTCACCCTTCAGCCGGCGCTTCGCACCTACGTTGAGGTGAAGGCCAACACGCTTGCCGAGCAACTCCAATAGCAACCCCACACCACGGCATGAGAAAAGTAGGCGAGATAGCCGAGGACCACGAGGGCGCCGGCGCTGCACCCCATCGGTGGATCTTCCGCCCTGGCGAGCTCGTTCGCATGCGGTTCAGCCTCGACCTTGGAACGTTCCAAGGCACGCCCGACCTTGTCATTCAGCGGTGGATCGATGGCAATGCAACGCGCATCCCTGTTTCGGTCGAAGAGGCGGGCAAATGCGCTGAGGTCGCAGCCGCCGTCGAATTGGATGAGGGGTACTACGTCTACCAGCTGGCCTGGCAGGGACCGGATGGCGGGGCGCGGTCTTCAGCCCCGCGGTTCATCGCTGTCTCGAACAGCATCCCGCGCACGCTGTCGGACATCTCCTTACCGAGAGCGACGCCCAATGCCGACCGTGCGCACCAGGCGAGCTCAGCGCGCTGGAGGGCGGCACCTGGCCTCGTCTATTCGCTCATCCTCGATCGCTTCGCTGTCGGCGGGCCAGGCAGTCCAGTGGTCGAGGAGTTGTTCCTTCAGAGGTGCTCGCCCTTTGGCCGCCATGGAGGCAACCTCAGCGGCCTCGAGGAACGCCTTGACTACCTGGCGGGCCTCGGCGTTTCGACGATCTTGTTGAACCCCGTCTACCTGAACGAAAACCTGCTGTATCACGGCTACCACCCGCTGAGCCTGTTCATGGTTGACCCGCTCATAGGGACAGCCCGCGAGCTGAAGTCGCTGGTCGATGCCGCCCACAGTCGTGGGATGAAGGTCATGATCGACGTGGTGTGCAACCACATGGGCGACTTGGCCAACTGGGACGGAAGCGATTCCGACTTCAAGTATTTCGACAGCGAAGCGCACTCGCCGTCACCCGAGTGGGGTCCGCAAATCTTTCAACGCCTGGACCGGGCGTTCAGCACGGCGACCCTCCTGCCGTATCCTGAGGAAGCAAGGTCGCTCGAGCGATTCCACGGCACGCAATACCAGGATCCCATCCGCTGCCGCCTGTTCGGGCTGCTGGAGGATTGGCGCACCGAGGACCCCGATGTCAGGCGCTTGTTGATCGAGCACGTCAAGTATCTGGTCGCGGAGTTCGACTTTGACGGGGTGCGCTATGACGCCGTCCGGCACGTGGAACCTGATTTCTGGCGTCAATGCATCGACGAGGTTGCCGATCTCGCGCGACAGCTGGGAAAGGAATTCTTCCCCCAGGTTGCCGAGCACGCAGGCGCGACGGAGGCTGACTTTCAGCCATGGCGGGATGTGGGTTTCGACTCGATGCTGCAATTCCCGTTGCACGGCTACCTCAGGGCCGGCTTGTCCGAAGGACATGGCGTCGCGCGTTTCGTCGAATACCTTTGCAGCGCTGGATGGAACGAAGGGATACGCGCCCGGCCCGACGACTTCCTTTTCCTCGATAGCCATGACCGCACGCGCCTGCTGCATGACGTCCGCAAAGCCTTCGGCTCCGACGCCATGGCCGCGTTCCAGGTCTGCTTGACTGCGCTCCTGCTGGGTCAGTTGACGCCGGTCGTCTACTACGGCACCGAGCAGGAGTTCGAAGGCGCGCTTGGGACCTATTGGAATCCTCGCACTGACGCCACCGTCGGGCACGATTGCTACGTGCGGGAAGACATGTTCCGCAACGAGGACTGCCTTTGGCTGATGGGAGAGCTGAACAATCCCAAGTTCGAGCCCTACTGCCGTACGACCCCGACATACAGGCTCTTGGCTTGGCTGGCCCAGCTCAGGCAGCGCGTCAACGTCTTCGAGCCTATCTACCTGGCATCCGACAGCCCCCACGTTAGCGGCGTGGCCTTTGCTGGATCAGCGCCCGGCGAGTATTGGGTGATCGCCGTGAACAGCTCTCGCGACGCGGCGCGGGGCACCCTTCGGCTGCCGATGCAGGTGGTGTCTGCCAGGCAAGCGGAGGCGCCCTTCCTGCGCGGCGGCCAAGCCAGCCTGGTAGCTGGCTTCGTGGAATGCAACATGCAGGCGTTGGGAATCGTGCCCATTCACCTGGCCAAGGAGCCCTTCGATGTTCAGTGAAGTGGCCGCCGGCCTGCGCGTCGCCGACCTCACACCTGGTGACGCTGGCGCTCGGCAGACACGGGTGCTGGTGCTCTGCTGGGAGTACCCGCCACTGATCTCGGGCGGACTGGGCGTCGCTTGTAAGGGGCTCTGCGAAGCGCTCTTGTCCAGGAAGGACCTCTCCGTGCACATCGCCATGCCGGGCGCCGTGTACCAACCGGGCGCTTGCTCTCCGCCTGCTGTGGGCAGCTACGACAACTCCCCTGGGCTGGTCGCTTCAACCGCCGAATTCGCAGCGGCGATATTGCGCTGGTTTGATGAGCGAAGCACCGGCATCGTGCACTGCCATGATTGGCTAACTTTTCCGGCCGCCCTCCAATTGCATAGGCACCAGGGCACGCCGTTTGTTGCCCATGTCCATTCGCTCGAAGTTGACCGCGCGCCCCACGCACCGAATCCACAGATCGTGCGGATTGAACAGGAGACCTTCGAGAGCGCGGCGAGGATCGTCGCGGTCAGCAACTTCACCAAGCAGCGCATCATCCGTGCCTTTGGCGTCGACTCATCCAAGATCAGCGTTGTGTACAACGGCGCATCGCTTGACTTCCAAGGCCATGAGGAAGTCCCTTTGCACCGCCGCTCGAAGCAGGTGGCCTTCGTCGGCAGATTGACCACCCAGAAAGCGCCAGACCGGTTCCTCGACGTCGCGGAAGCCTTGTCCAGGTGGGACCCGGAGCTGAGGTTCGCGATCGTTGGCGTCGGAGACATGCTGGAGGAACTGCAAAGGCAGGCGGAACGCCGGCTTGGTGACAGGGCGTTGTTCCATGGGTTCCTCTCGCCAGGCAAGGTCATCAAGGTCCTGGCGGACAGCCGGCTGATGGTGATGCCGTCACGAAGTGAGCCGTTCGGGCTCGCAGCCATCGAGGCTGTGCAGCTTGGCACGCCAGTGGTGGCATCGCGCACAGTTGGATTTGCGGAAGCGGTGCCCGCGGTGGCTTCTGTCGACGCGGTTTCAAGCGATGCATTGTTCAGGGCAAGTGTCGAGTTGCTTGCAGACACGGCCTCGGCAACAAGGCAAACGGCCAGGGCGTCAAGACAGGTCAGGCGGCTCACTTGGCAATCTGCCGCTGGTCAGATGGCGGCGCTGTTCCATCACCTGGATGCCAATCGCCGGTAGCGCGCGTGCAGTGGCGCCATATGGACCGCCCCAAAGGCCCGTTCGTTAACAGTAAACGCCATGCATGAGGCGACGGAGATAGGTGCTGACCGCATCGGTACCTTCTGACGTCCCGAGAAGATCAATCGGACGCTGCCAGTTGAGACCTGCGGCTGGCGCCGCTATCCACTCGGCCGCAAGATCCTCCGCGCCTAAGACCTCCAGCACCATCTGGCGTGTCGCGGCGTTCAGGCTTGCCCATGTAGGCGCGTTCGACCGTCCCAGCCGAGGTTCCGCCAACTCGGCCATACGTCGGTCAAACGCTGCCTGGAGCTCGAGCCAGCCGTGCGCTTCACCTGCGAAAGTGCGCTCAAGCAGCGCCGCGAGATCAGCGGTGATCGGAAGTTGGCCGCACGCGACCTTGAGAAGCGTTTCGTAGGGAATGCCTAGTGCGGCCGCGGCCTCACGAACACTGATGCTAGATGGGCGCAAGTACTCCTGCACCAGGATCTCACCTGGATGCACAGGTCGCTTGCCGTTCTTGAGGCGACTCACGACTCGAAGTCCTGATCTGCCGGCGGGTGACAAAAAGGCGTTCTCAGAGCCGCGAGCAGCTCGTCCATGTGGCCTGCGGTCAGTCCAATGCCCGGCCTGCATAGGATGACGCGTCCATGAAGGCGGCTCTCTGGGAAATGCCGATGGAAGTTCAGGCTGCCGCCGCTTCCGGTGTCGTCAATGACGACGAATGGTTCCCCGTGGTGAAACATCTCAATCCAGTGCTCGACGTCAATCGCTCGATCGGTCCTGAAGCTCGACCGATAGCAGCGCCACGCTGGCCCCTCGTGAAGGTTGTCGGCCACAAACGTTAAGCCGGAGCCACGGAAGATCTGCTCAATCTCGTCGCGGCTGAAGTGCTCACGCCAACTGCTAGAGATGACGAAGCGGATCAAGCCGCCCATCTCCTGCTGCGCCTGCGCGAGGACGTCCCGCCCGGCAGGCGAGAACAGGCCGTCCAGCAACGCCTGATCGAGTGCTTCACCGCGTCGAAGCGCGCCATGCAGGATTCGAGCGGCAGCCGGCTCCGCAACGCACAACACGTCATCCAGATCGAGCAGTATGGTCACCCAACGCTGCTTCCGCGGAAGCTGCGCCCACATAGCTCGACGATTGGCTGCAGAGGCCGTTGCCTCGTTGTTGCTCAGACTTGCGTTAGCCGGCGTCCTTGCTTCAGCTTCTCGCCGTTCTCTTGGCGCTGCGTCTTCAGCGGCGTTGCGTACAACCAGGCGTTCGTCAGGCAAGGGATGGCGCTGGAGCTTGACGCTACGGTTGATGAGCAGCGGCTCCCACGATCTCTCTCCTCGCGCCCGCCGACCGACTTCCTCGCTGCGGAAGCGATTTAGCGCTTGCCATGCACGCTGCAGTCCAGCCTCAGTGAGTCCAATAGATGGGTCGCAGAGGACCAATTGCTCCGGACTCAGCGATTTAAAGAGCTCCGGTTGATCGTCGATGGCGATCCACGCGGCGTAGTCATAGTCTTTTTCGTTGTCATAGAGCCAGATGCGGCACTCAGTTTCGCGTTCCGAACCCGCCGAATCGACGAACTTCAGGATAGGCGTCGCGCCAGCGACCCGGTCTTGCAGTTCCGGGCGGTCGTGGAAGAGCAGATCGCCGAGCTCGGAAAGCGAAAACTGCTCGCGCCAAGAACTGCTGACCACCAACCGGACCTCTGGATGCTGGTGAAGCCAGGTCGACAGCAGATTGGCATGCTGGAAGATCCTGTCGATCCCAGAGCCGACAGGGTGCATAACGCCATCAAAGTCCAAGAAAAGAATCACGATCATGTGCTCCCGATTAAACGGAACGGAAGAGGCTGAACGTGATCGAACCGTCATCGATTTCAAGCGGCCTGGATACCGACGGATGACGCCTGAACCTGTAGCAACAGCTGACAACAAGAAGCTGGGCTCCCGGCTCGACTCGGAACGCAGAGAGCGGAAATAAGTGGCTATCGCCGAAGTCGTCAAGCTTGATGCGAACCGGTGGGTCAAGGCGGGCGCATGCGTCCATGAGCTCCACGGAGCGAGACAGAGCCCTGCTATCGATATGCCAGTCGCTCGACGTGCCGCCACTCAGGCGCCCCGTACCACGCGCTTCTTGAATCAATGCAGCTGCCTGTTGGGGCTCTAACCTGACGCGTTCGAAGCGGCCGTCCGGGAGATTCTCTAGGTCCAGGTGAAATAGCGACAGGAACAGCATGGCTCAATCGGCTGGATGACGGCAACGTGTGGGCCGGTTGACCTAGTGGGGCCTAACTTCCGGACTGTCATGCAGTGCAGGCATGAGACCAAGCGCCGCTTCGATTTCACCGATGCCGACACAGTCGCGACCCTCTGCAACCGCCGACCCGATAGCCTTCTCAACCGCTCGAGAAACCACTCGGGCGGAAAACTCGGCCAGCAGAACCGAACACCCTGAACTTACCTTCACCACTCCCCGTGCGCCCAACTTCTGAAGTGCGCCCTCGATGACCCGCACTGCCGACTCGCGCCGTTCGGCAGGGCTAGGGAGACCAACCTGGACCACCTCAAAGCGACTGAGCAGCGGTGCGTCGAGGGGCTTCAGCTGGTTCGCCGTGGCGATGTAGCTGACGAGACTGGCGTCAAGCTCAACATCCAAGGACACGTCGACCAGGTGCCGTGCTGTTTCCGGTTCCAGCGCCGAGTACAGCTGGGCCAGCATGTCGATGCTGTGGCTGCCGACGCTACGGGAAGCCTTGTCGATCTCGTCCAGAACGACAAGCGGATTGGCCGTGTAGCCGAGACCGAGGAGTTCGAACAAGACGCCGTGCTTCGAAGTCGACCAATGGCTGTCAGACCCGCGCAACTCAGAACCCGCACTGTGCTGGTCCATGCCGATCCAAGCAGATTCCCCGTCAAGCGCTTGGGCAAGTCTCCGGCAGAAGAACGACTTTCCAACGCCTGGTGCACCAACAATCAAAATAGGGGGAACAGAGGGCGCCGCTCCGGTTGCGTCAGCCAAGGCGAAGGCATTTGCGATCACATCGACCGCGGCACGGAACGCCGGAAGCTCAACGGACAACTGCTCCAAGGACTGCTTCCAGTCTGGGCGCCGCGCGACGGACCGCGTGGCGCCGCGCTCCAAAGCCAACCCAAGAGCCTTCTCTTGTCTGGCTACCAGATCCTTGTCCCCGTAGAGGCCGTCCTTGAGGCGGCGCAGGCGCATTTCGACCTCGTGGATCTTGGGAAACACTTGGTGCTGCCCTACCTCATGAGCATGCGGCTGATGCGTGCCGATGATGTGCTTGTACGCTGCGCTGGCGGCCTCAACCTCAGCAACTTTGGCCTCGCGGTCGATACGGCTGCATTCCTCAGACATGCGTTGCAATTCGCGTCGGTCCTGTTCACGGCGTCGCTGCTCTGCTTCCAGCCTTGAAACGACAGGTGGCGGCAGGTAGAGCTGCTCCCGCGCGCGTTCGCTGCTCCATAGAACCCAATCTCCGTGGGCGTCCGCAGGCCTGAAATTCATGCTCGTCCTCGCTCTCTTCACGCGACCGGCGTGGCTCGTGCTTGAAATGGGATCACGGCAGCGCCTCCTCACCTGGGCGCACGCGCCAGAACCCGTTCGCGTCGATCCAGCCATCTGCTCGGGCCTGCGCTTCCAGTTCGCCCAACCTCCGATGCCTGGAGGCCTCAGCGACCAGGCCGAACATGCCTGGCGACCGATTCAGCTCCTGCGCCGCCCAACTGCGCGCTCGCTCCGAGGTCTCTGCGTCGCTCGGCCAAATTCGCGGGAAGTGCCAGGCAATTCTTTGCGCGCGATCAGCAAGATGAGGAACGGCTCCTGCGCTCAAGCTGAGCACGAGCGACCATGTTCCGCTGATGCTGGCCAATGAGATCGTCAACGCTTCGGTGCTCAGGTCTTCGAGCCGCGTTTCGATTGAGCTGCTTGCCGGATATCCGGCGAGCAGGCGCGCTGCCGACGCGCTGACACTCTTTTGCACCCGTGGGTCTTCCACCAGGTCTTCGAGCAGTTCACGCCCCCACACAAGCGCCCGCGCTGCTTCATCAAACGTCGTCATGCCGCCACCCCATCGCAATGGCGGTTTCTGCGCCGAGGAATCACTTTTGGGCTGGTCCCACCTACCGGCGCTTCCCAGCCATTCGGACTAGCTGGACAGTGGGTGAAGAACTTGAGGCATGAGGGGCCTTCACCAGAGCCTGACATGTTGGTTTCTCCGTGCGACATGAGACCAAGCGTGCCAGTTCAAAATCGACTATGCAAATTTTCGTCCTGTAGGTCATCACATTTGCGCCGCGAGCTCCTGCAGCTCATCACGTTTGAGACTGTTCAGCGGCTCGAAAGCGGTCGAAGCCTACTCGTGGCGTTGCGACGGCGCGCGTCTCGACAATCTGAGCGCAGGCCCGGCGCGTCCCGGCAGTTATCTGAGAGCGCTTCCCATCGCTATGAGCAGCAATGGCGACGGCGTCCGGTCATCACCTGCTTAGCAACGGTTTCTTGTGCAGCTGAAGGCTTCGCCGTCTTGCAGGCCGTCTGCAACGGTGGAATGGCTCAAGAGCAGCGTCTCTTCGACCACGTCAGGCGACGAAAACGAGCTGACGCAATTGGCGTGAATGTAGTCGATATTCGACTATCTGCGCGTGGCGCATGATGCGCTTCGCGCGGACGAGACACGCGCTCGCGAAACGGATATTCGATACACCATCGCCAAGAAAATCTGCTTGGCAGCGTCATGCCCGCAGTGTTTCCATGTCGGCATGGCAGGTTCACGAATCCTCTTCTGTGGGGACCCACACTCCAAGTTCCAGCACATCATCGACGCTGCCGAAGGCGGTGATTTCGATGCAGTCGTCTTGCTTGGAGACCTGGAGCCGCAACGGCCGCTCCACGTCGAGCTCGCGCCTCTCGTCGACCGCGGAGTCCAGTTGCTGTGGATCGGTGGCAATCACGACGCGGATAGCGACCAGCTCTGGCATCACACGTGGGGCAGCGACTTATTAGATCGGCACATCAGCGGTCGCGTCGTCGAGCTCCGAGGAGGCGCCACGATCGGTGGCTTGGGCGGCGTCTTCAGGGAGGCGGTCTGGCATCCCTCGGCGCCGGCGCGTGGCGGACGGCCCGCATTCCATTCGCGAGCTGAGCATGCGCGATCAACGCCTCGGCAAGACCGTTGGCTAGGAACCGGTCCTCACCGGCGTCACTGGGCAAGCATCTACCCCGATGAGTTTGACCTTCTAGCGTCATTGAAGGCCGACATCCTCGTGACGCATGAAGCCGGTGGAAGCCACCCACATGGTGTGGCATTGATTGACGACCTTGCCCGTGCAATGAACGCCAAGGTGACAGTCCATGGACATCAGCACGATTGCTTGGACAGCTCGGAGCGCTGGAGCCGCCAGGGATTTCGAAGCTTCGGCGTGGGCCTACGCGGCCTTTCGGTTCTAGACACCTGCACCTGGGAGATGTCCACCTTGCTCCCGGGCGAGCTAGACCACCTCCGCGCAACCTTCAGAAAGCCTTTGCTATGACCAAGGAAGACGACATCGACGCACATCTGCTACGCCTAATTGACACTCATCCGCTGCTATTCAAAGGCAGCGAGCCTGCTGTCTTCAGTTACGTGCCAGCCGGCTGGTATGGGCTGCTCGACAAGCTCTGCACCGACATCGAAAAAGCTTTGGGGGCTGAGGGCTGCGCCGACTTCGAGGTACGGCAAGTGAAAGAAAAGTTCGCGACCCTGAGGTTCTACTACCGCCTCGGGGAGTCCGAAGACGTGCACGTCGATGTCATTGGGCCAAGCGGACGACTGCACTTCGCGACTAGGGCCGAGCCGGGTGACGACGCCGATTTGATCCAACGCGTGCGCGAGCTCGTCGACAAAGCAACGGATGCATCTGGATCGACATGCCAGAAGTGCGGTGCTGCAGGTTCGATACGGAATCTATCAGGCTATCTGGTCACGCTGTGCGACGCGCATTTCGGGGAAGCGAAGGAGGAGAAATGAGGATTCTTGTTCCTTCCGATCTCCATTTCGAGTTCGGTGACTCTTATCAGGTTCCCCACGGGCTGGCTGTCGACGTTGTTGTATTGGCTGGTGACATCAGCTGCCCGGGGCGCGAGGCAATCAAATGGGCGCGCGAGCTGCGATCGGAGCTCGCCCAGATGAAAGCTGATGCCCATGACAGCAAGGTCCATAAGCGATAGAAGAGGGTGCGCGTCACAGGTGCTTCACCCAACGCTGCAAAAATGTTGGTATGGAAGCATCCAAGCTGGTGGTTGTCCGCGCCGTCATGGCGGAGATCGAGTCGAAGAAGGCGCTGCTGTCCGTGAAGGAACTGCTCCGTGATGCAGTTGCGCGGGATCTTCTTGCAGCACAGGCCGAAGTGGCCAGGGTTCGCGAGCTGCTCGGCGGCCACGACCAACTTCCGGACAATTCAGAAGACTGACCAATGGCGTACCCGCCAGACGCGGCGCCGCTAGCAACCGCCTCGCCAGAGTCAAGACGGGATTGGCAGACGCTTTACATTCTCGACGGCCGGGCGCCGACGTCGCCTTGCTCGGGATCGGCGTCGGACTCCGCTACAGCTGACGCTGGGCGGTAGAGGTCCGGCCTTGCGCAGCGCGCTGCGTCAGGATCATCCTGCCGCGTCAGTTCGGTCAGGACTCTCCGGCTGCTTCACTCCAGCAGGTACGTCGCTTGCGTCGCAACTCCGCTGTGGCGGCACTCGATCCAACCAAAAATTGGCGCTGTGGTTGTTCAAGTGGCGAGAGTGCTGATCGAGTTTGGCTTGGAACGTGTCAGGGATGGCGGCCCCGACGCCGCCTTCACGGAAGTACTGTTTGACCGCACCCAGGCCGAGCATCGCCAGATATTCCCATTCACGGTAGAGCTTTTCCCGACGCAGCTCGGCCTGCTTCGCCTGGCTGGGTTTGCGGGTGGGTTGGGGAATGCTGTAGTCCGGACGCATGTCGACATCGTGGATGAACGTGATGGCGCCGTAGGCCCAGTCATCATCAACGGCGCGACGCCATCGATATCCGACCCGGACACGTAGCTTCTCGCTGACCAAAGCTGGTGGAGACAGCAAATCATCAACGTGAAAAAGCTGGTCTTCCTCCTCTTCTGTCTTCACCCGCTGCTTCATAGCTTGCACGGCGTACACCAGATCACTGCCATCACGACGCGCGGTGTACGCCGTCATCTCGCGCTTTTTGGCGGCCTTGGCTGCGCCGTGTGCCGCAAGAGACTGCTCATAGGTCCGGAGCTTGGTCACGATGTAGAGGCCACAGCCCTCGAGTTGGGCCTGCCTTAGTGCAAAGGGGCGCTCATCCCGAAAGCATTGATCGACCAGTTCGTGTAGACGATCGACGTCAACTGCCTTGATAGCTTCCCGCTCACGTTGCGGGACATTGATCTCGCCCATACTTCCTCCCTGTGTGCGGCCAGGATAGCGCCGGAGGGCTGCCCTTGGCCGCCTCGGCCGATGCCTCGTAAGCAGGCGGTGAAGGCATGTTGACATCCACCGAGACGCGATCTCAGACGATCTGAGACGAACTTCTTGCCTGTGAGACTAGTCCGGAATCTGT